>SNQW01000048.1_pt1 | contig 140097 bp, 145 predicted proteins | sample 2580511 | NCBI WGS metagenome assembly SNQW01 (sample SAMN10953775, study PRJNA522744) | food fermentation metagenome | isolation source: 8-hour incubation of native-enriched microbial consortia from nixtamalized... | place: Mexico | collected 2017-09-24
GTTCTAATAAACTGGAATAAAAGGTGATTTTTGTATGGTGGTGACGGAGTGAATAAAAAAAGATTATTTGAGCTATTCATAGTAACATTTGTTTTTCTTTTCCTCCATGTAAGCACATTTACTAATGAAAAATTTAACGATAAATTGGGGTCCTTTACTTTCATTGTGCTACTTCTTATGCTTTCTACTTATACCGCATTTATAGAAAAGTATTTTCATGATATACAAAAGTGGATTCGAAATATCACATTTTGTTTTGCTTAGTTAGTAGTAGTTTTAGTAGCCCTATGGATAGGTTACTTTTAGAACTTTACTTCTGGGAAAGTTCATTTAGTGCCCAATATTTTGTCCATCTGTAGGAAAAAGGAGATAGATAATTCTTTAAATGAAGACATCAAAGTGGATATTTTTTAAAGTGAAAAATAGATGGGCAATATACAGTGTTAAAAAGCTATATTTGCTAAAAACTAATACCGCTCTCATAAACAGTACATACTGTTTATGAGAGCGGTATCTAATTTAAGTCTATAAAAACAATGCAAGTTCTTACTTATTTAGAATAAGAGAGAAGATGATGTTTTATTTGTTCAATAAAATAATGATGGTGTATATTATCGTTAGATACACGACTTGCCATAATAGCGCCCTCCATTGAAGAGGCAAGGAAAGAAGCGAGCGATATAATGTCTATCTCTTCTTTAAGTTCTTGTTTCTCTATTCCTTCTTTTATGAGAGAAGCCATTAACATTACTGTATCATCATAGCCTTTTGCTGCTGCTTTTTGTAATTCTGGAAATACGCCAGTACTTTCAATTGCGCTATTAAGCAATGGACAGCCTCCAGCAATAGGGGGGTTATGAGCTGCATCTTGATATACAAGGAAAATTGCAAGGATTTTATCGATTGCTGTCTTTTTATTTTCCATTGCTTTATGAAAATGGCTCCACATAATCTCACCACTTTTGTCGTAGGCAGCAAGAACAATCTCTTCTTTATTTTTGAATCTACGATAAATAGATCCTTTCGGTAGTTCAGTGGCTGTCATTATATCCTGAATGGATGTGCGAGTTATCCCATTAGTGTTAAATAAATATAAAGATGTTTCAATAATCTTTTCTTTTACTGTATCAACTTTAGTCATGCTTTGTAGTCCTCCTAATAAAAATGAGCTTAATATCCCAGGTAATGTTTACCCTCTATTTTTTGTAAGTATAAATAAGTGTGAAGCAAAATATATTATCAATCCCTATATTATGGAAACCGCAAACAATACAGTTTGGACAGAGGTTAAGCAAATTGTATTATTTATATTTTTTAAATGAATTTTCTGTCAAAAATAACATGATCAATTGTTTAATTTAGTCATGTTAGACAACTAATTTTACCTAAAATCGTAGAGGATGTAAAAATATATAGTTAATTTTAGTGCATAGACATATGAGTATTATATATAATCTTTATCAATATGTTTAGCTAAGGTGTTTGAACTACTCCCACTTTCACTTCTTATACAATAATATCCCTCGCAGTTCTTGTAGGTAAAGGCCTGATCACTGCATTCTATAAAAGAAATAATTAATGAGTACTGGAATTTGATTGTAAATAAGAAAGCGAGTTATAAATATATTTTCTTTTTTCTATTTTATTAATCATTTGTAAAAAGGGTTTAAAAAACTAGAAACTTATAGTATCATTATATTCCAGACCGGACCGTTCGGTCTGTTAACTTATATGAATATATTTGGAAGGAGAACTTTATGAAGAAAGAAAAATCAAAGATTGTAGGTAATTTAATTAGGAGGATAATAAAATGAACTTTATAAAAATGAATAAAAAAGAACTTATTATGTTAGTAATCTTTACACTGTTTGTACCATTTCAAATTAGCTTGTTCATATTATTTGGCATATCACTTTTAACTAATGTCAATTTAGTTGAATCAGAATTTCTTCTTAGTGCCATCGGTTTTACTGTACCTGCTATTGTAGGAATAATTTTCTTTAGGAAAGAAATCATTCAAAGTTTTACTTATTTTAAAGAGAAAACAATTTTGAAAATAGTAAGTATTCCTATGGTGGTTTTACTTATGGTGATTATTGAGAGTTCTATTATGCATTTTCTAGCAACTGGTCAGCCAGAGAACCAAGAACAGCTCCTTGAAGCAGGTGCGGAGGTACCTCTTATATTTACATTGCTTGTATTTGGTATTCTAGGTCCAATACTTGAAGAAATTATATTTCGTCATATTTTAATAAATCGCTTTTCACATTATATTGGTACTGCTATTGCATCTATCATTTCGATTCTAATCTTTACATTCCTTCATACGAACCAGCTTTCTGATTATGCATTTTATTTACCAGGCGCGGTGATACTTACTATTGCTTATCTAATTTCTAAAAGATCCCTTGCATATGTCATAGCGATACATATGTTAAACAATTGCCTTGGTTTCATATTGTAAGAAGTTAGCCTTGCATCTGTTACAGAGTTAAAAAACTAGATACAGAGATTGATAAATGAGGAGTACAATTTAGACGGTGACTTATGATTCATGTAATTCCTTGTACTTCAAAAAACCACAGTTTGGGTGTAAACTGTGGTTTTTTTATATAGGGGACTAACACTTCGCAAACAAGTTAAGCTCATACAACGTCAATTTTTGTTTTGTTAGCTTAATAGTAGCCCTATTATACTTAAAATAATATGTCTATATTGTTTTAAGTACTCTTTTTATAATAAAACTTAATCAATTTTAATATATGTTATGTATAACAGATATTTATCTAAAATAAGGGGGAATATCATGACTGAAATAAACGAATCTTCAGGAAGCGATTTACAAAAAGATGTGAAGTTTTCTATTATAATCCCTGCACATAATGAAGAAAAGTACATTAGAAAATGTTTGGATTCAATTGCAAAAGCATCAGAGGCATATAAAGAACAAACGGAAGTTATAGTTGTTTTAAATCGTTGCACAGATCAAACAGAGGAAATAGCAAAATCTTATAATTGTATTACATTAAAAAATGAAGATAAAAACTTATCTAAAATCCGAAATGCAGGGGCAGAAATAGCTAGTGGAGAAATAATCGTTACTATAGATGCTGATACGATAATGACAGAGTCTTTGTTATCTAATGTAGATAAATATTTATCTTCAGGTAAATATATTGGTGGTGGGGTGAATGGGAAGTTCGAAAGAATGTCTTTTGGAATATTCTTTTCTGCAATTCTAATTATAATTCCCTTACTTTTTAAGTACGGAGCTATATCTGTGGGGATTTTTTGGTGTTATAGAAAAGATTTTATGGCAATTAACGGATTTAATGAAAACATGCTTATGGCAGAAGATGCAGATTTCGCGAAACGGTTAAAAGAATGGGGAAAACGAAATAATAAGAAATTCGGTACCATTAAAAATGGAATGATAACTTCATGCAGAAGATTTGATACATATGGAGACTGGGCCTTACTTAAAAATCCAAAAGTAATATTAGCTTATCTAAAAGGAAATGATCAAAAGTATGCAGATAAGACATATTATGATAATCAAGAAAGATAACGATGGAGAAAAGCGGCAGGAAATAGTGAGAACAGCAGATTTTCTTATACATAATGAGAGCCTAACTTAATTTAATAGATATGATAAGAAAACCATCAATTTGATTAGTCCTTTTTCAAATCAATGGTTTTTATTTTTGAAATAAATATCTATTTTTTTATAAAAATATTTTTTGACCCCCATAAAACTTTATATTCCTCCGAATATGTATAGTGAAGAAAATAAATAGAAGAAAACTGATTATGAAAGAATACTGACGTGTTAATAAAATTACTAGATTAAGTGGGGCATCCGAAATAAAAGGGTGAAATTACCAATGATATAGAGAAGAGTTATTCAAGGATTGCAGATAAAATAGAAACAGAGCAAGCAAAACAAGCGGAAGAAAATAAGAAAGTAGAGTAGAATGTAAGCCTAACTGTAAGAACGATAGAAAAGTTGGCTTTGAAAAATATGAACAACAAGAAGACAAGCCTAAAGAAAATGTGGTTGAATGGTCACTTGTTTAGTGACCATTTTTCTATTTCAAGCAGAAGGAGGGAGAGAGATTACCCGTGTTGAGTTTAGTAATGAAGATCTTAAGAAAACCGAAAATAGAAGATATCGTATGTAGCATACAAAATAATGAAGAAGATAAAGAAGCTTTTATCGTACAGTATCAGCCGTTTATTAGAAAATCGATCTCGTCTGTCTGCCGCCGATATATTACAGAACAGGATGATGAATATAGTATTGGATTGTTTGCGTTTAACGAAGCAATTGAACAGTATTCATATAAAAAAGGGAAATCTTTTCTAGCGTTTGCTGATCTTCTTATAAAAAGAGATGTAATTGACTATATACGCAAGGAGTCTAAGCATAACCTTGTCTTTTTAAAAGAAGATGAGCAAGAGGAAATGTTAGAAATGCAAGTATCGCTTACGGAGTATATGAAGGAAATAGAAAATGGTAACCGTAAGGAAGAAATTCTCCATTTTCAAAGTGTGTTAGCTGAGTTTAAAATCACATTTTCAGAGCTTGCTAAAGAATCTCCTAAGCATCGTGATACGCGTGAACACTTAATAGAAATTGTAAAGATGATTATAAAAGAAGAGGAAATGATGGAGGAGCTGTTCCGGAAGAAAAAGTTACCGCTTAAACATATTGAACCGCGTGTTAGGGTAAGTCGTAAAACGTTGGAGCGGCATAGAAAATATATCATTGCAATGTGTATTATCTTCGCAAACAACTATACATACATTCTTGATTATATAAGGGGAGGGAAGCATGATGAATAAAGGAATTGTGATGGATATAAAAAAACATAGCGTAGTTGTTTTAACGCCAAATGGAGAGTTTATTACGTGTAAAAGAAAAGGGGATTCTTGCATGATTGGAGAGGAAATTTCATTTGATGAGCAAGAACAAAAAGCATCGCGTTTTTCAATCCCTTATTTCTTAAAGCCGGCATCATTACTTGTTGCTTGTTTTCTATGTGCGCTGTTATTTTTCTACAACCAACCGGAAGAAAAAGTATTTGCTTACGTCTCAGTTGATATAAATCCAAGTTTAGAGGTGAGCGTAACGAAGGATCTTCGCGTTATAGATTTACAAGCTTGTAATGATGATGGAAGACGTATTTTAAAAGAATTGAAGCAATGGGAAAATGAACAATTGCAAGAAGTAATACGTACAATTATAAAGCAGAGTCAAGAGGATAAGTATTTAACGAATGATAAGCAAGTTATGCTAACAGCTGTTGCAAAGGACAAGTCGTTAGAACAACAGTTGGAAAAGGCAATGAAAGAATTAAAGAAAGAATATGAGCTAAAACATATTACAGTCGAATATCAAAATAGCACGATGCAAGTACGAGAGAATGCTAGAAAAGCTGGAATGGGCACAGGTGTCTATATAAAGCAAGAGAATGAGAAGAACAAATCGGTTACGCCGCCCGCCACGCCGTCTAATCCGGTAGAAAACGAAGAAGAGGTGCAATCGCAGCCGGATTCATCTCCTGATGTATCGCCAGATTTGTCTTCTGTAAAAGACAAAAAACATGAGAAGCCAGAGCATAAAGAACAAAAGAAAATAGAGGAACAGCCAACGAAGCACATAAAAGAAAACAATGGTAGAGGATCTCAGCAACAAAATAGAGGGAATCAGCAGGAGAATAATGGTAGGGGATCCCAACAAGGAAATAATGGGAATCAGCAAGGAAACAACGGTCGAGAATCCCAACAAGGGAATAATGGAAATCAGCAAGGAAACAACGGAAGAGGATCGCAAGGGAATAATGGGCACCAGCAAGAGAACAATGGAAGAGGATCGCAAGGGAATAATGGGAATCAGCAAGGAAATAACGGAAGAGGGTCCCAAGGAAATAATGGGAATCAGCAAGGAAACAACGGTCGAGAATCCCAACAAGGGAATAATGGAAATCAGCAAGGAAACAACGGAAGAGTACCCCAAGGAAATAATGGGAATCAACAAGGTGACAATGGTAGGGGATCTCGACAAGGAAATAATGGGAATCAGCAAGGTGACAATGGAAGAGGATCCCAAAAAGAAAATGTTGGAAACGAGCAAGGAAACAATGGTAGGGGATCTCAACAAGAGAATAGAGGCCACCAGCAAGGGAATGAAAAGAAGAATCAATAGAAATATAGGAGTGGGAGATTCATTTTAAAGTGAAAAGGAGTTATCTCACTATTGCGGGCAGTAAAACTCCCATCTCAAAATTTGGCTAGGGCAAAGAAGTTAGGTGGGAGTTGGGCTGCTTAAAGTTGCACTTTATTATTCTATAGTTCTATTAAGAAGGAGTATGTGAAAAATATAATGGAGAAAAACATTCAACAAGAGAAAGATAAAGTAAAACCTGTTTTTTATGATCCGAAAGGAAGAAGAAATATAGCTTTTATTTCGTTTCTATGTATTTCAATAGTTAGCGTAAGTATTGTATTTTATTTTTTCTTTCAAAGTATTTTTTCAACACCAGAAATTCCAAATATGAATACCGCTGTACAACAAGATAATAAACTTGTACCAATTAATCAAAAACTTAGTGATCAGCAGTTAAAGAAGGAAGAGTTTAAACCAAATACCGAAACGAAGGATAATAAAAATTTGGTGAATTCGCCGAAGGATAGTAAACAACGTAAAGAAGTGTATGGTTTTTATGTAAACTGGGATGAAAATAGTAACGCTTCTTTAAAAGAAAATATCGATTCATTAACCACACTAGTACCAGAATGGTATCATTTAAAAGTAGATTTAACGATTAGAAGTGAGATAAAACCTGAGATAGTAAAGTTAGCAGAAAAAAATCAAGTGAAAATTATGCCTTTACTAACTAACTATACTGAGGAAGCTTCTGGTCCGGATAGTGGGCTAATTCATAAGTTGCTGAATTCCTCAAATGATGTAAAGACAAAGTTTATAAATGATTTAGTAAAGCAAGTTGAAAAGAATCGATTTGCGGGTATTAATATTGACTTTGAGGCCGTACCTGAAAGTGATAGAGAAAACTTAACAAATTTTATGAAAGAACTTACTACGGTCTTTCATAAACATGATTTGCTCGTTACACAAGATGTTCCAGCTAATGATGAGGCTTTTGATTATAGTGCGTTAGCAAAAATAATAGATCGAATGATTGTAATGATGTACGATGAGCACTATGGAGCAGGAGAGCCAGGACCAATTGCTTCAAATAAATGGTTTCAACACACATTAAAAGAACTGAATATTCCGTCTAATAAACTTGTAGTTGCTTTCGGTAACTATGGATATGATTGGAAAGTAAATAGTAAGGAACCGGCGAAATCTTTAACTTTTTCAGAAGTTATGGCAATGGCTCATAATTCAGATATGAATATTCAATGGGATAAGATGAGTGGAAATCCTTATTTTAGATATAAAACAGGAGATAAAGAACATACTGCTTGGTTCTTAGACGGCGTTACTCTCTATAATCAAGTGAAAATTGCAATGGACAACAAAGCAAAGGGGTTTGCGTTATGGAGATTAGGAGCAGAAGATCCTACAATATGGAAAGTTTTAGGAAATCCGATTGAGGCACAAAAAAATCCTGATGTATTACATAAAATCACTAGTTTAGATGAAGTAAATTATTCTGGACAAGGTGAAATTTTACAGATTGAGAATGAAAAGCAAAATGGATTGAGAGATTTTAAAGTAGGTAAAGATGGTTATCTTACAGATGAAGTATATCAATCCTTACCATCTGCATACGAAGTGCAACGATATGGAAAACCGAAAGGGAAACAAGTAGTACTAACATTTGATGATGGACCAGACCCGAAATATACGCCGGAAATCTTAGATATATTAAAAGAGAATAAGATCAAAGCTGCTTTTTTTGTACTTGGTGAAAACGCACAACTAAATACTAGTATTGTGAAAAGAATATACGATGAAGGGCATGAAATTGGCAATCATACTTTCAAGCATCCTAACGTAGCTGATACGTCTTTACTACGAACAAAAGTAGAACTTAATACGATGCAACGTCTGATCCAGGAAATAACTGGGCATTCTACAGTTTTGTTTAGGCCACCATACGAAGCGGATGCTAACCCGGATTCCTCAAATGAAATATTGCCTATTTTACGGGCACAAAATATGAACTATACAATGGTAGCAGAAAAAGTGGATCCTGAGGACTGGGCAACACCATCAACAAATGAATTAGTAAAGCGTGCTCTTAATCCCGTTTATAAGGGAGAGGGAAATATTATTCTTCTCCACGATGCGGGAGGGAATCGTACCCATACGGTAGAGGCGCTGCCGATCATTATTAAAGAGCTTAAAAAGCATGGATATAGTTTTGTAACAATTTCAGATTTAATGAATAAAGAACGAGATGAAATTATGCCCCCAGTTTCTTCTGAGGGTGAGCAATATTTACTTTACAATAAAGCTGTCTTTTCAGGGGCTGGATATTTTAAACATATATTAACAACTATTTTTTATATCGCTATTGGATTAGGGATTTTTCGATTCGTATTCTTAATTTATTTTGCATGGAAGCAAAAAAGAAAAACGCTATCTCGCACTATTCATTCGTCCTACCAACCTTTTGTTAGTGTTGTCATAGCAGCATATAATGAAGAAAAGGTGATAGCTAAGACAATTCGCTCAATTTTGGATAGTAAGTATGGAGAATTTGAAGTTATTGTTGTGGATGACGGATCGACAGATGGTACGTCAAAAGTAATGCAAGAAACATTTTATAAACACCCTAAAGTTCGTTTCATTCAGAAAGAAAACGGCGGGAAATCATCGGCAATGAACTTAGGGTTTCAACAATCGCGAGGAGAGATTATTGTCACTTTAGATGCGGATACTATTATTGCGCAAGACGCCATTTCTCTCATGGTTAGACACTTTGAAGATCAAAATGTAGCAGCAGTTTCAGGTAATGTTAAAGTGGGGAATAGACGAAACTTGTTAACTACTTGGCAACATGTTGAATATATAACAGGATTTAATTTAGAACGTAGAGCTTTTGATGAATTAAATTGTATTACAGTAGTTCCAGGGGCTATTGGGGCGTGGCGTAAGAAGAATGTAGTTGAATCTGGATATTTAAGCGAAGATACATTAGCAGAAGATACAGATCTTACTATTACATTTTTACGTCAAGGACATAGAATTGTATATGAAGAAAAAGCGTATGCTTTTACGGAGTCACCTGAAGATGTGAAAAGTCTCATTAAACAGCGATATCGTTGGTCATATGGTACACTTCAATGTCTTTGGAAACATCGAAAAGCTTTATGTAATTCAAAGCATAAAACGTTAGGGTTTATTGCATTGCCTAACATGTGGTTATTCCAATATGTTCTGCAATTCATTGCTCCTTTTGCAGATATTTTAATGATTATGGGGCTGTTTGGTAGCAATCCGCTAAAAGTTTTAGGATTTTATTTTGTATTCTTTTTAATGGATCTTCTCGCATCTCTATTTGCATTTAAATTAGAGGAAGAGAATCCGAAACCATTAGTATGGTTAATTTTACAACGCTTTATTTATCGTCAATTTATGACTTATGTTGTTGTTAAGTCTATATTCTCATCGATTCGAGGAATAGCGGTAGGTTGGAATAAGCTAAAGAGAGTGGGAAGTGTAGAACATTCTACGGAACATAAGGAGGCATCTTAAGAGAGCAGGTTATCTGCTCTCTTTTTTATTGATTTTAGTGAGCTGAGTGTAGAGTACATACATCTGTATCTATAAGAGTTCTAATAGTGAGACATTATGTAAAGATGCTCCTTTAGTTTCGAGAAAAAGTTTTTTTATATTTTTTTAAAATGACGGACATAAAATCGTATATACCTTCGAATTATATATATGGATAACATAAATATATAAATAAAAGGGGAGCAATAAGATGAAAGAACAAAAAGAAATGTTTGAAGAAATCTCTGAAGTACTAAAGGTATTGGCGCATCCTGTTCGTTTATCCTTAGTAAAAATAATGCTTGCAAAAGGTCCAACTAATGTAACAACAATGTACGGGGATTTACAAATGCCTCAAAGTACAATTAGTCAACATTTATCTAAATTAAAAGCTGCTAAAATGGTTACAGGTACTCGAAAAGGATTAGAAATTTATTATGAGGTAACTGACAATCGCACAAAATCAATATTAGCATGTTTAGTTTAAATGCTGACTTCTATTTCAAAATAAGAAACGCTATTCTTTCCTATGTTTTTATAGAGAGAATAGCATTTTTAACTTTTAAAGAGTATCTTTTTTATTAGTTTGATAGTGATATGGTATTACCTCTAAAATATAAAAATATCATTTTTGGGGACTTTACAACCTTAAATTAATGAAATGTGACGATACACTATTATAAGGTTTTAGAAGAATTCTTGATATGGAAGATTTAAAAAAGTTCAAAATGTACTTTTAGTCATGTAATCTTTTGAGCTGATGATCTTTTCCCCACTCAAATAGTTCATTCATAATTTTCATTAAAGATTTTCCGTGCTCACTTAGTGTGTACTCAACCTTTGGTGGTACTTCTTGATATACGGTACGATGGATAATCCCATCAGCTTCAAGTTGCCGAAGTTGTTGAGTCAGAACTTTTTGTGTAAGGTTTGGAATTTCTCGTTTAATTTCATTTGTTCGCATTTTTCCATCCATCAAAACACATAAAATATAAACTTTCCATTTTCCGCCGATTACATCGAGTGTTGTTGCAATTGGGCAATTATCATTTTGATTCATATAACACCTCCACAGGTACTTTAAGGTTCCTATAGCACTTTAAAGTACGTACTTTTCAATTATATGTGACTCATTCATACTAATACGTAAAGGGTTGAATAATTTATAAAGGGGATGAAAAAAGATGAAAACACTTGTAATTGTAGCACATCCTGATATTGAAAAATCAAAAATTAATAAAAGATGGATTGAAGAACTTGAGAAATATTCGGATGAAATTACGGTGCATGAATTGTATAAAGTAGCACCGAATTGGGAGTTTAATATTGAAGAAGAGCAAAAGTTATTAGTAGAACATGACAGATATATATTTCAATTTCCGCTTTACTGGTACAGTTCACCGCCATTATTAAAAAAATGGTTTGATGATGTATTGACATATGGATTTGCGTACGGATCAAAAGGGGATAAAGTGAAGGGAAAAGAGTTTGGTGTAGCTATTTCTATAGGTGGATTAGAAAAAGATTATGAAAATAGCGGAATTACGATGGATGAGTTGACGAAACCATTCCAAGCTACATGTCTATATACAGGTATGGAATTTATACCTTCATTTTATTTATATGGTGCCGAATATAAACTAAGTGATGAAGAGATTAATAAAAGTGCACCTGAGTATGTGCAATATGTGATGAACAAGAAGTATTCTAATATATAATGAAAAATAGCCATTTACTTATGAAGTAAATGGCTATTTTATATTCTTATTATATTCACTAAGTGTAATCTTTAGTAAATTAATAGTTAATCTGGTAAAATAAAAACTTAACATATATAAAGGGGAGTTTTACTTGAGAACGATGCAAAAATTATTACAAAAAAGAGCAATGCAATCACCAAATTTGGAAGCGCTTGTAGGCGGAGGGAAAAGATATTCGTTTCAGCAGTATAATGAACGAGTAAATCAGCTTGCACATTATTTGTTACATAGTGGTGTGCAAAGAGGGGATCGTATAGGAATACTATGCAAAAATAATCATCCGTTTCCAAGCGTTATGATGGCCAGTTTAAAAATTGGAGCGGTATGTATTCCGTTAAATCATCAGCTTACTGTTTATGAACTCGAAACGATTGTAAAAGAAGCGAAATTAAAAGTGTTAGTTATTGATGAAGAATTTAGTGAAGTGTTATTAAATGTTGATGCTGTGAAAGAAATTCCTTATGTAATTCAAACGACAAAAGAAGGCTTTGGTTCATTTGAATTAGAGTTGCAAAAACAGCCAACGACAGAACCGAACGTAGAAGTTCATGAAGAAGACGATGCCATTTACTTATTTACTTCAGGAACGACTGGACAGGCAAAAGCATGTGTAATTGGTCATAAAAACTTACATCACTATTTTGCGGAGATTGCAGGACAAAGAAAAATTCCAGCAGGTGAACGCTTTTTATCCGTGCATCCATTATTTCATATGAGTGGCGTGCTTTCTATTTTAAATTGTATTTATCATGGTGTTACGATGATCTTCTTAGCTGATTCGAATCCTACTCTTATTTGGGATAAGATTGAAGAAGAGAAAATTACTACGATGCTTGCATTCCCAGCTGTTTATAGCTATATGCTTGATGAACTAAATAAAAAAGAACGTAACATCTCTACTTTTAAAGTAGCACAAAGCGGTGGAACAAAAGTGCCAGAAACACTCATCCAAAAATATATGGAAAAAGGAATCTATATGGTGCAAGGATATGGTAGTACAGAAGGTTGGGTTGTAACATCATGGCATCCAATGATGGGAAAAGAAAAGATGTCTTCTGTAGGAAAAGCTTTGAAAAATGTAGAGGTGAAAATTGTTCATCCAGAAATAGGACATGAACTTAAAGCAAATGAAGTTGGAGAGATTCATGTAAGAAGTCCATACATGTTTAAAGGGTATTGGAATAATGAAAAGGCGACAAAGAAGGTAGTAAAAGATAATTGGTTTAACATGGGCGATGCTGGCATGATAGATGACGACGGATTCTTGCATATTATGGGAAGATATAAAGACGTTATTATACGCGGTGGTGACAATGTATATCCAGACCAAGTAGAAGATGTTATTCATGAAATACATGGTGTTTTAGAAGTTGCAGTAGTTGGAGTTCCAGATGAATTTTGGGGAGAGGTTCCAAGAGCTTACATTGTGAAGGATGGCGAAACAACAGTAACAGAAGAAAGTATTATTCAGTATTGTAAGGAGAAATTAGCAAGTTACAAAATTCCAGAAGTGGTATTCGTAGAAGAATTACCGAAAAACGCTTTAGGGAAAGTGTTGAAGAGGGAATTAAGGGATGTAGTTCTTGTGAAATAAAAATGTTATTAAACGATGAAGAACCCAGTTATGTATAAAGCATGACTGGGTTTTTGTCTATCAAAACATAATAATTTACTAGATTTTGTATTTTGTGTAAGATAATAAAGAATATTCAAATATTAATTAAGGGAAGAGATGTAAATGAAGCTACCGCTATTACAGGTAGAGACAGAGAGACTGATGATCCGTCCGTTCCAAAATAATGATTATGAAAGTTGATTAGACGGATTTAATAAGAGGTTACCATCGCAGTATAAATATGACGATGGTTATCAAGTTATGGCATCATCAACGAAAGAATGGTTCACGGAATGGATTAGAGGCTTTGATGAAGCAGCACATCGAGATGAGATGTACGTATTAGGTATTTTTCGTAAAGAAGACGGAGCTAATATTGGTAAGCTAGAGCTGATTAAATTTTTACGTATGGACTATCAATGGGCGATGATGGGATATTCCATACATAATCAATACTGGAAAAATGGATATGGCATGGAAAGTGTGAAAGCTGCAGTATCGTTATTTTTTAATCATCTTCATTTTCATAGAATCGAATTACATATACGTGTTGATAATGAGCCATCAGTACGTCTTGCGGAAAGAACAGGCTTTTCATTTGAATGCAAGAGAGAGGCGTTTTCATTAGAGAATGGTAAGTGGATGGATTTTCTTATTTATTTTAAAAATAAGGAGATGAATATATGAGAGTTCTAATTACAGGTGGAAATCGTGGATTAGGGTTACAGTTAGTAAAAGTGTTTCATGAAAATGGACATATTGTTTATCCATTAGTTAAAACTGAGGTTGCGGTAACGCAATTGAAGCAAATGTTTAGTTGTAGATGTTTTCCTATATTAGCAGACTTATCGGCTGATGAGAGTACAGAACAAATTAAGAAACAGCTTGAGGAATATACAGAGTATATTGATCTAGTTATAAATAACGCAGGAATTACTGGAAAGGAGACTGAGGTTTTACATACGAATTCAGAAGAGTTAACGGACTTATTTAATATTCATTGCTTAGGTGTAATTCGAGCTGTAAAAGGTACATATGTGGCTTTAGCTAAATCGGATCATCCGAGAATAATAAATGTGTCCTCTCGGTTAGGTTCATTGCATAAAATGGCGAACAAAGAGTTTCCGCAAGGCCATTTCTCATATTCATATCGAATTGCTAAAGCTGCACAAAATATGCTAACGCTCTGCTTACAACAAGAGTTTGAGAATAAAGGAATAAGTGTAACGGCAATTCATCCTGGAAAATTAAAGACTGAAATTGGTGCTTTTGATGCGAATATGACCCCGGCTGAAGGAGCAAAAAATATATATGATTGGGTAACAGATTCAAATGAGGATGTTTCAGGGCAGTTTATTGAGCCAGGTGTAGGTGAAATAAAGTGGTGATATACGATCTTGCAATCATTCAGAATCTGTTTGGCCCTTCTAAAAAAGTATTAAATGGCTTACCAAAGGCAGTAACGATTGAAGAAATAGAAGAAGATGTTTTGTATAACGTACAAACATATAAAGAAAAGATAAGTAGATTTGAAGAGGTTTGTTTTAATTGGGAGTTAAAAAGAGCAAGTATTGTATTAAACAAAAGGTTTAGTAGTCATAACTCAAGCGCAAAAGTGTTACTTGATGCCGGTTTTTCTTTGTATGCCGCAAAGATAGAAGTATGTAGAGAATTGAACAATGTAGAAGAGCTTCAAAGACAATATACATATCGATCAATAGCAGAAGGAACGTTATCGGAAAAAGATTTTAAATATATTTGGGAACAATGTATGTTGGGTTCAGGGAATCAAACTTCAATTTTAACTATCGATGAGCATTTTTATTCAGTGCAAACAGAGTTAGGTAAGGGCTGGGAGAAGTCATGCATTGTTTTTTATGATAAAAATGAGCCAATTGGTATGTCCATACCGCATATAGAACCTGGAACAGTAAGTGAAGGACGGTTATTTTATTTTGGAGTAATGCCTTATTATCGCGGGAAAGGAGTAGCTTCCCAACTACATCTTCAATGTTTACATATGTTAAAAGAAATGGGGGCTACGTATTATATTGGGAGCACACATACATCAAATGAAAAGATGCAGAGGATATTTTGGAGAAATAATTGTTCGGTGAAAACGGAGATAGAGCTTTATTATAAAATTTTTAATGGGGGTTAGGAGATCCTTTAAATGAAAACCATAAACGTATTTCATTACGACGCATTTACGAATAAACCGAATATGGGGAATCCCACAGGTGTTGTATTAGAGGCGGATGGAGTAACGGAAGGGGAAATGCAACGTATTGCTGAAAAATTGGATTTAACGAAACAACTTTTGTTCTTTCTTCAGAAGTAGCACATATAAGAATGCGCTTTTTTACACCTGGTTTTGAAATGGATTTATGTGGTCATGGGACAGTTGGGACAATATTTGCCTTGCGTGAAAGAGGTTTATTAGAAGAGAAAAGTAACCTTACGATTGAAACGAAGGCTGGGATTTTACCGATACAAATAGGTGTAAATGAAAATGGAGAAACTTTTATTAAAATGAGGCAGGCAGCACCTCAGTTTAAAGATTTTGCAGGTTCAAAAGAAGAATTAGCTCGTAGTATTGGTTTAGAAGTAAATGATTTAGATGTAAGTTTACCGATTGTATATGGAAGTACGGGTAATTGGACTGTAATTGTACCGATTAAAAACCTTAATGCGTGTGAAAGAATGAAACCTAATAATGCTGCATTTCTGTCAGTATTAAAAGAAATACTTAACGCTTCTATTCACCCAATTTGTCTAGAAACTTATGACGAAAAGGTACATATGCATGGGCGTCATTTCTCATCAGCTTATGCTGGAACGATTGAAGATCCCGTGACAGGAACAGCTTCAGGTGTAATGGGGGCATATTATGCGACGTATGTGGAGAAAGATTTTGACCATGAAATGGAGTTAATCGTTGAACAAGGGCAAGAAATACATAAAGATGGTCGTGTAACGGTATATGTAACGAAAGATGTAGAAAGTGAGAAGTTACAAATAGATATTGCTGGAACAGCGGTATATGTGAAAGAGTTTGAAGTTTTACTATAAAAAAGAAAGCCCGGCACGCATCCGGACTTTCACTATCTGTTCAATACTTCAATATACGAAGCATCTCCAGTTGTTCTTAAAGCAGAGCGGAAATTGTTACTTTCTAGCGTTTTAGCGACTTGTTGTAACTGCTGTGCATCATCATGATGGATAAGTAAGCTGTCAGCACCACTTTCCTCTATATGAATGTGTTCGACATTTCCGATTGCATCGTGTACAGCTTTTAAAAATTCAGGTTTCATATTGTCCTCCTGTATATATGTAACGTTTTAGTTAGTATTTCCTTATTTTTGAAATGTAAAAGTGAATGAATTTTTGTTATATTATGATTTTGGAAGGTATTTACTATTTGTTTGTAAAATAATAGTAAAGTTGTCTTTTAAATTGAGGGGATTTTCGGGGGTAAGGGGTGAGGGGATGGACATTTCAATAATCGCTGCACAACTAGTTAAGGAGAAAGTGATTTCACATTATCCAACTAGCGTAAAAGTGCTAAACGGGGGAACGACAAGTACTGTATATTTGTTGGATGAAAAATACGTTGTAAAACTTAATGAAGCGGAAGTAGTACGTGAAGAAGCTTATTTTCTTTCTTTTTATGAAGAAAATACTTTGTTTGCAAAGCTTTTGTATAAAGAGCCTTTACATACATATATTGTGTATTCTTTCCTTGAAGGTAGTACTTCGTGCGGACGAGGACATAAACGAATTACGCTTAGTACTCTTGTAAAAGAAGTTATTAATAAGTATGAAATAGTTTCACGTATAGATGGCTGGGGATGGAAAGAAAGTCCGGTTCAATCTTGGAGTGCATTTTTAACGAAAAATGTGATGGAAGCTTATGAAAATGTAAGACGTTACATAAGTGAGGAAGAGTATAGAACAGTTCTTAAGTTAGCAAATAGCCCAAATAGAGGGACTGGAATAAATCATCCATTTTTACTGCATGGTGATCTTGGGTTTCATAATTTTATATTTCAAGGAAATATGCTACATGGTGTAATTGATCCTTTACCAGTGTTAGGAGATCCTATATACGATTTAATTTATGCGTTCTGTTCAACCCCGGAAGATTTAACGAAAGAAACGATTGATTATGCGATGAAACAGTGTGTGTTTCATAAAAAAGACCGTAATTTATATGAAGAAATAGTCATAGGCTTATATTTGCGTATAGATACGTGTTTAAGACATCACCCGAAAGATTTAGAAGATTATTTAGTAGCTTGGCGTTATTGGATGGGCGAGGTTGAGGTGACTTTATAGTACAAATATTTTGGGGGAGATTGTGAAATGAATGTTTCAGAAGCGAAAAAGGATTTAGCAATAAAAACGAAGAGAGGCTTGCCAATTATATTAGCTGGTGTTTTATTTTGGATAGTTATGAGTATAGCGGGCTTTGTTCTTTCTGAAAAACAAGTGGTGTGGGTATATTTAATCGGTATGGGATGTGTGTTTCCTTTTGGATTAATGATAGCTGCTATATTGAAAATTGATATGTTTGCGAAAGGAAATCCGTTAGGGGTTTTGGCAGGATTAATTGGTGGGATAAATGTATTGAATATTCCACTTGTATTACTTGCCTATTTTCAATTTCCAGAATGGTTACCTTTTGTAGTAGCGATGTTAATAGGTGTTCATTTTATCCCGTACGTATGGATTTACGAAAGTAAAAGTTACGGTTTATTATCAGTAGGGACTGTATTCGTAACGTCAGTTTGCGGGATTCTTTTTGCGGAAAAAGGATTTACTGTAATTCCATTGTCAGTTACAGTTTTTTATTTACTTACTTTTATAAGTTTATTAATTGAAAACAAAAAAGCAAATCAGTATCAGCAAAAATCAGCTTAATAAAAAATTTAGGGATAGGGGAAATTATGATGAAAAATTTTGTTTGTACAACGTGTGGCGTGCAGTATGCAGCGAGTGTAGAAGAACCGGTGAGTTGTCATATTTGTGATGAAGAAAGGCAATATGTGAATCCGAAAGGACAGTCTTGGACGACGCTAGAAAGCTTACAAACAGGTGATACATATAAAAATGAAATAATCGAAGAGGAAAATGAGCTTTATAGTATTACGACAAAACCAGGGTTTGCGATCGGTCAAACGGCATATGTAGTGAAAACAGAGTCATATCGTTTACTGTGGGACTGCATTACTTATTTAGATGAAATGACAATTACGAAAATAAAAGAGCTTGGCGGATTAGATGCGATTGCATTGTCTCATCCTCATTATTATTCAACGCAAGTAGAATGGGCAGAGACATTTGATGTACCAATTTACATACATGAAGATGATAAAGAGTGGGTGATGCGCCCGAGTAGTCGTATTATTTATTGGTCTGGTGAGTCTTTACAATTAGCGGATGGATTGGTCATTCATCGTTTAGGTGGTCATTTTAAAGGAGGATCTGTCTTACATTGGGAAGAAGGTAATGACGGAAAAGGAATTTTGTTAACAGGCGATATTATACAAGTTGTAGCAGATGAGCGATGGGTAAGCTTTATGTACAGCTATCCAAACTTAATTCCATTACCAGCGAGAAAAGTGGAAGAAATGGTGAATCGAGTAAAGCCGTTACAATTTAATCGTTTATACAATGCTTTTCATCGTGTAGTAAAAGAAAATGCAAATGAGGCAGTGGAACGTTCTGCTGAAAGATATATGAAGGCGGTAGAAGGAAAGTTATTTCATACGTAAAAGGAGAGTTAGACTTTATGAATACGTTAGTATGCTTCGGTGATAGTATTACAGCTGATGAAACGTTTTTTGATGGAACGCCGAGGTTAACACCGCGTTTGCAAGAGATGTTTCCGAATTGGAAGGTGGTAAATGCGGGGGTTCCGGGTGATAATACGTTCGATGCGTTACATAGAATTGAAGAAGATGTATTATCACATAAACCAGATTTCGTAACAGTTTTTCTTGGCACGAATGATGCAGTTTCTTTTTCACAAGGATCATTACAAGTATATAAAGAAAACTTAGAGAAGATTGTGAAGCGGATTTCGTCAGATAAAGTACTGCTTATTAGTCCCGCGCCAGTTGATGAGGAAAGACAGCACAATAGAACAAATAAAGTGCTCGGTCAGTATGCAGACGTGGTAGAGAAAGTGGCGAAAGAAACAGGAAGCTATTTTCTAAATTTGTACGCCGAAATGATTCAGGAACGGAATTATAAAAGGTTTGTAGAAAATGATGAAAAAGATGGTTTGCACTTTGGGATAGAAGGCTATGAGTATGTAGCGAAGTTGATTGGTGAAAAGTTAAAAGGGATTTTATAAAAAAGCAAAGCGATATCGCTTTGCTTTTCGTTGTTTTTTAGTAGTTCAATCTAAAAATGCTTGTTGCAATGCTTTCAGTCCATCACTGTAAATACCATGAAACAGATTTATTGCCTCTTCATCACTAACCTCAACAGGAGTGAACGTACCAGACCACTCTACTAAAGATGTATTACTTTCAGTACCTTCTTTCACCTGGATTGTAGATAGATAATTAGTGACTGGAAATGGAGCATTCATGATTGAATACGTGTAATATCGTTCTTTCTCATTGAATACTTCTAAACGTTCTATAATCGTATCACCATCTGGATTAGCTAGGTGACGTACACGACCGCCTTCAGTTAATTTACTGCTAGGTATATAAGGTAACCAGTCTGGAAGGGAGTTGAATCCTCCAATTAATTGCCATACTTGTTCAGGTGAACCGAAAATTTCCATAGATGTAGTAGTGTGTGCCATATTTGTTATGCTCCTTTTTAACCTAAATTTTTTATTTAGTATATAATTTATAAATTAAAACTATATACTTTTTATAACTAAACTATATAATAAATATAGAAACGAAAATTTATGAGCAAGGAAGTTGAAGAACATGACATTAACAATGGGCTTTATTGGATTTGGAAAATCAGCTAACCGCTATCACTTACCTTATGTAAACACACGTAATAATATAAAAATAAAAACGATTTTTGTACGTCAAATAAATGAAGAATTAGCAGCTCCATATGAGGAAAAAGGTGTTAGTTTCACTACTAATTTGGACGAATTGTTGAATGATAAAGACATTCAAGTGGTGACGGTCTGTACGCCAGCACATACGCATTACGAATTAGCGAAAAAAGTTATACTTGCTGGAAAATCAGTTATCGTTGAAAAACCATTTTGCGATACAGTAGAACATGCGAAAGAATTGTTAGCTTTAGGGCGAGAAAAAGGTGTAGTAGTTATGCCTTATCAAAACCGCCGTTTTGATGGTGATTTTTTAGCGGTGAAGCAAGTTGTGGAACAAGGATTCCTTGGTGATATTGTCGAGATTGAATCACATATTGATTATTTCCGTCCGGGTTCAATCACTCGCGAAGGTCCGAAAGAAGAAGGTTCATTTTATAGTTTAGGTATTCATACGATGGACCGTATGATTTCACTATTTGGCCGTCCAGATACGGTGACATACGATATTCGTAATAATGAAGTGGAAGGTGCGGTTGATAATTATTTCGATGTTGGTCTACATTATGGAAATAGGCTGAAAATTAAACTGAAAACGAACCATGTTGTAGCAAAAGATTATCCACGCTTTATCGTTCATGGAACAAATGGATCGTTTATTAAATATGGTGAAGATCAGCAGGAAAATGATTTGAAAGCGGGTATTATGCCTGAGAGTGCAGGATTTGGTGAAGATTCGCCGATGTACTATGGAATTGCGAAATATCGAAATGCAAACGGTGATTGGATTGAAAAACAAATTAAAACGCCGCTTGGTGATTACGGTCGCTTCTATGATGCAGCGTATGAAACAATCGTAAACGGTGCACCAAAGCTTGTGAAAGATGAAGAAGCAGTAACGAATATTGAAATCTTAGAAAACGGATTTGCTGCACCTTCACCTTCAGTTTATAAACTTGAGGCTTTAAACTTGAATGAATAGAAGAGGGAATACAGCATAAAGGAGGTATAGAAATGGCAAGCGGATCAACACAAGTAAAATACCTCGGTATTTATCAAAAAATGAAACAGCAAATTTTAGACGGCGAATATAAAATTAACGAAAAAATTCCAAGTAGCCCCGTCCTTGCTGAAGAATTCGATGTTTCTGTCCTTACCATAAAAAAAGCGCTGGATCTGTTAGTGAGAGACGGCTACATCATTCGCCGGCGCGGAAGTGGAACAGTCGTTCAAGATTGGCGTCAGCAGGAAAAAGCACGAATGATTCAAACTTTAACAGGTACAAAAGCTGTTTATGGCAGCGAGGTAGAAAGTAAAATTATTGAGTTTACGATTGTCGGTGCCGATGAAATTATTGCTGAAAAATTGGGCATTTCAGTAGGAGATTTTGTATATAAAATCATCCGCCTCCGCATCATTCACAGTATTCCAACGATTATGGAGCATACATGGATGCCTATTTCGGTCATACCGGGTGTTGAAGTTTCAGTTTTAGAGGGATCGATCTACTCGCACATTCAAAATAAACTTGGTCTTGAAGTGGGAACATCCGTTGTTAGGGTCAAAGGAGTTCGTCCAGATGATAAAGAAAGGCAGTTTATGAACTTAACAAATCAAGATTTCCTAATGAGAGTTGAACAAGTGGCCTATTTAACCGATGGACGAACTTTTGAATACTCTTACGCTGACCATCTGCCGGAAACTTTTGAATTCGAAACAGTCATTACCGCAAAAAGTTATAAAGAGGCATAAAAAATAGGTTGGGGCACGTATTGCTTCAACCTATTTTCTGTCTTTAATATGATAGGAATAATTATTATTCAGCTGTAATAAGCATGGACGTATTCCCGTTTTTTCAAGATGAACTTCTCCCTAAGTGCAGAGCGAATCAAGTATGGCTCCTAAAGATGAACCGTAATCTGTTAAAGAATACTCTAACAAAAAATGATTAATTAATCCAAGACTTAACATTTGATTAATAGAACTGTAAGGTTTAAAATTACAGTATAGATTTAAGAAGTGAGTTATCATCATCTGTAAAATGTAGTTTCAACTATTTTATAAAAGAAGCATGCAAAGAAACGAGTAGTAAAAATAAACGAAACATTGCTGAATAACTAACATTACGTGAATTTGATTCTAAACTGTAATTTTTTTTAATACATTTCAATAAACGATATTTAAAGTGTACATTTTATAAAGAACATTAAAGGAGTGAGTGAAATATGGTGGTTTTATATACAACAGCAAGCTGCGGTTCATGCCGAAAAGCGAAAGCATGGCTGGAGGAGAATCAAATTGATTATACTGAAAAAAATATCGTATCCAATTCTATGACAGTCGATGAACTTAAATCCATTCTTCGTTTAACTGAAGAGGGTGCTACTGAAATTATTTCAACTAGATCCAAAACTTTTCAGGACTTAAATATAAATATTGATGAGCTCTCGCTAAATGAATTTTATACATTAATAATTGAGCATCCACTAATGTTGCGTCGTCCAATTATGCTGGATGAGAAAAGATTACAGATTGGTTTTAACGAAGAAGAAATTCGCAAATTTTTACCACGTAGCGTCCGAACATTTTTAAATATTGAACTGCAAAAGTTGGCTAATTAATAAGTAATATTTTTTAGGGAAAGTGGTATGAAAGGAGGAAGCAGAAAATGATAGAAGTATGTGTTACAGTCAATTATAACGATAGAAATTATCAAACAAATGTTATTGTAAGTAAAGATACGATATGGACAAAAATTAAACAATTGGCAGAAGAACAAGTGAAGAAACAATGGAGTGTTTAATGTATTTTTAATTTAAAAAGCTAAATAAAGTTAAGGAATTTATTTCTTTATGCTAAGTGGTTCTTATTTATTTTAACGTTCAACTAACCTATCTGTAATATTTATGGCTACAGTATGTTAATATAGGAGAAATAATATTTTTGATCGTAGGAGGAAAACAATGAGCAGCGACTTTACTTTGGCCATACACAGTTTAACTTATTTAGCTTTACAGCCAGACCGGATGTCAACAAGTAATGCGATTTCAGAAAGTGCGGGGGTTCACCCAGTGCGTATTCGCAAAGTGCTAAGTTTGTTAAAAAAACATAAGTTTATACAATCGAAAGAGGGGACTGGTGGCGGTTTTATTTTCGCTCGAGATTTAAGTGAAGTTAACCTTTGGCATATTTATCAAATAACCTCTGAAGGTGCGTTGCAGCCTAAGTGCCCAGAATCAAATGATCAATGTATTGTAGGTTCAAACATGCGAAAAGTGCTGTTCACTATTTTCTTAGGTGCGGAAGAACATTTAGGTAAATATTTAAAGAACTATACAATGAAAGAAGTTGTTGATCTTATCAATCAAGAACGTTAAGCGGCTTACTTGTTATATAGAGCCGTAAGTTCTTTCTATTTAAATGTAATGAAAAATATTACAGTTTAATTTCGTTTTTATTTCTTTTTTATCAGCACAAAAAATATTTATAAGAAGGTGAAAAAGTATGATATCAAATAATAATCATGTTTTAAAAGTAGGAGATTGGGTTCGTGGAATATCAAATGAAGGTGAATTAATAGTTGGTTATATTGTATCACTTGATGATGTAGAGGATATAGTTACAGTTAGTATTGTGAAACGTGACGGCCAGTACACAATAAACGAAGCGATTTTACTCTTTAGTAAACACGTTAACAAACTCCCTGAATCAAAGGTAATAAATAAGGAACAAATCCTCTATCTTATAGATCTTGCATTATTAACGGGGGATGAAGAATGGTTTATCGAGCTTTCTTCAAAGTTAAACTCGATAAAAGAGCTGGTTAACGAGGGGTTTTAAAGATTACATGATTGGCTTTTAATAGTTTGAATCGTGCAATAAGCAATAATATCATCTCTTTTGTTGCACTTTAATAAAAGAGGTGATTGATGGTATGAAAATAAAAATAATTAGCATCATATGTTTTCTGAGTTTTTTATTACCCTGTATTTCCGCTCAAGCAATTGTAAAAATAGAAAAGAATAGAAATGAAAGCTTTGACATAGATTTAACCGGTTATGAACTTTATTCGTTTGGTGATTTTAATCAATTAGGTTATAAGATAACGCCACTTACTCAGCTGTTTTTAGGGATAATTCAAACAGAAGGTGAGTGGATTGATGAACCAAGATTATATATTAAGGGAAATAAAGGTTATTTTCATCTTTGGAAAGCAGACGGTACGAATGTTCTTTATACTGTTGAAAAGAGTGGTGATTTTTGGGGAATTATAGATGTAAAAAGGAAGGAAATTAACAGAATACCTGTACCAAAACAGTTTTTAAAAGAAGTAGTCATGAATCTCTTATTAGAGCCAATAAGTAAAGAAGTTGAAAACTATTATAAGGAACCAAAACTTTGGTATCGAGGTTCTGAAAAAATACTTGAAATAAAAACAGATAAAACGAACAATATTTTTTATGTAACTGTTCAAATTCAAACTTTTGAGGGTGCGCATAATCCACCTTATGGAGAGGACACAATTACTTTTCGTATAAAAGGAAACGATGTAAAAACGATTCGGTATAAACATAGAGATATTCCTGAAGAAGAGTTGAAAAAACTAGAATTAAGATGATATTGCATTGAGTTGTTTGTACACCCCTAATAACGATTATTATGTAAATAAGCTGTCCATATGGGCAGCTTATTATATTTTTGCGCTTAGTTTAGGTTTTACAAAATGTTAGCGATTTTCTCGTTACCATCAAGTTAAAATATGTATTTTCCTAAAAATGTATATCAATACAATTGGTATAATATACATCCTGAAAATTGGTTTGTATATTTAATGAGATATTTATTTTTAACCACATTAATTGTTTGTTAGAATATCTTTTTTGTTTAAAATAAATTTTTAAAACAAAGAAGAATGTAAGTATCTTTATAATGACTAACTTTAATACGTAATATATGATTGTATTTTATGCTAATTCATTCAGTTTTAAGTGATAGGAATAAGGGTTTCGTGCTAACTGTAAATTATTATCCGTATAAAATTATACCTATTAAATATTTCTGAAAATATAAAAATATTAATTTTATAAATATACACGTTATAATGAGGGCGTCGAGAGAAATTTTATTATCTCTGGAGAAAATATAAAAAATGCGATTATTAGTAAGAAAGGTGTGTGATTTGAGGCGAAATGTATGTAATGTGCTTCAGTGGCTTGTGTAAGCAATATCATCAGTGCTACCGAAGTTATGAAAGTAATGTATAATGTATAGAATTGAGAAAGAAACGCCTCGCAAATGAAGAGAGGCCGGTTTAGCTAAAATTACTTTTAAAAGTAAAAAAGAGAAACCATTAAAGTAATACACTGTTATTAGAAATGTTGCAACGTATTTATGAAGTCTATTCCATATTGTTCTCTTAAGGGGTCTTTATATAAAGAGCGGATATTACGAGTAAACTTTTTTGTGAACGCTAACAATTATATTAGGACGCTAATTAGCGAATGTTTCAATTTGGATTCATTATGATGAAGGACATACAATGTGGGGCAACTTGTAAGGAATTCATTTTCCAGAAAGGGAATATTTGTTAGGTGCAAAGAGAGATGCAGGAATAGATACAAGGGGGAGTTATTATATGAACGGGAATACTGCAAAGAAAATAGAAGTTCAAGCTGAAAATACTGCACGAAAAAATGAGCAATATGCAGATCCGAAAAAGTGGCATAAGCAGGATACTACATGGGCACTGAGTCTATTTGGAACTGCAATTGGAGCAGGGGTGCTCTTTTTACCGATTAATGCAGGTTCAGGTGGTTTATTATCTTTACTACTAATTACATTGCTTGCATATCCAGTTATGTACTACTCACATAGGGCGCTTGCTAAAATGATATACGCTTCTAATTCTGCTGATGAGGGGATCACAGGTACAATTAGAGAGTATTTCGGAAATAAAGCGAGTATCATTTTTAACATCGTATATTTCGGTTCAATTTATACAATCGTACTAATGTATTCGGTTGCGCTTACAAACACTGCAAGTAGTTTTATCGTGCATCAATTGCACATGCCAGAACCTCCAAGAGCTATTTTATCACTTGTATTAGTTCTTGGTCTTATCGCTATACTGAATTTTGGTCAAGATATTACTGTAAAGGTAATGAGTATGTTAGTGTATCCTTTCATAGTTTCTTTACTGTTTATCGCAATATCTTTAATTCCACAGTGGAATACGTCAATGCTTAGTTTTTCAGCTGTTTCAACTGCTTCAACAGGAACAGGCTATTTTGGGACGATATTGATGATTCTACCAATCATCGTATTCTCATTTAATCATTCACCTATGATTTCATCATTTGTTGTGAAACAGAGAGCTACGTATGGAATCGAAGCCACTGATGCGAAATGTGCGCAAATACAAAAGGTTTGTTATATTATGACATTCGCTGTTGTTATGTTCTTCGTTTGGAGTAGCGCGCTAAGCTTGACTCCAGATGATATAAAAATGGCAAAAGAACAAAACTTATCAATTCTTTCTTATCTTGCTAATGAGCTTAATTCACCTGTAATTACGATTGCCGCTCCAATCATTGCTTTTGTGGCTATTACAAAGTCTTTCCTTGGTCATTATATCGGAGCGTTTGAAGTAATGCGTGACATGATTATTAAGTTCGGTAAATCACGTGGGAAAGTAATTGAAGAAAAAACAATTAAGACAATCGTTCTTACTTTTGTTGTATTATCATGCTGGTTTGTTGCTTATACAAATCCAAGTATTCTTGGACTTATTGATTCTCTAAGCGGTCCATTAGTTGCTGCTATCTTATGTCTATTACCGATGTATGCGATTCAAAAAGTACCGGTATTAGCTAAATACAAAGGGAAAATGAGTAACGTATTTGTTATTATTGTAGGTGTACTTACTGTTTTAGCAAGTATTAAGTCATTATTCTAATTCACTATTATTGGTATCAGTGTAAAAATAGTTAACATGAAAAACTTTTTGGACAAACTTCTCACATTGGAGAGTTTGTCCTTTTTTACTCATTCTATCAACTTGCCGACAAACAGCCCCCTTCCAAGCAGAAGGGGGCTTGTTTCGGTATTAATTTATTTTAACTATTCACGTCCGAATGGCCCTTTTGGAGCAATTAGCTCTAAATTAGTACCATCTGAATCACGGAAGTAGGGAACGCCTGTACCAAATCCAGATTTCTAGCCCTCTTCTTGAAAGATAATTGGTTCGTCATATTGGTGCTATCCTATGCCCATCAAGCTAATAAAATGGATTGCCTCTGAAACAAAAATGATTTGTATTACTATAAAAAACGTAAAGTATCTGTTTTTAGAAAAAATTAATTTTTATAAATTGATGGAGATATAATTCAATTCTTTTATATATTTAGTTAAATATGATTGTCAAAATGAACTTAAAGTAATTATGACTTCTAGAAATGCGAATTTATGTTTGGTGTTAATTTAAAGTTGTTGGAACAAAATAAAACCAATTGAGCAAAAAAACTTGCAAAAATAAAAAGAGAGATGTATATTAATTGATGTATCAATAATTGACATATCAATTAATGTTTTTACAAGAAAGAAAAGGAACGTTTTATGAAGGGAATGTTCGTAAATATCAGTGAAGAAGAATGCAAAATACTTATTCATGTTCTATTACAGATGCAAAAAAATGTAGAGAATATTAAAGAATAGAGAGTGTAGGGGGCAGAATAGTGTGGAAATAATCGCAGCTATTTTAGTCGGGATCGTAGCATTAGAACATTTATTTATCATGATCCTTGAAATGTTTTTTATTGATTCAAAAGTAGCGAAACGTGCCTTCAAATTACCGAAGCATTTAGAAGGAGATCGAAACGTAGCCATTATGTTTGCAAACCAAGGTTTATATAATGGATTTTTAGCGGCTGGTCTCATTTGGGGACTTGTAATTGGGCTCAATCCAATTGGTTATATGGTCCAATTATTTTTCGTGATTTGTGTGGTGATAGCAGCTATTTTCGGAGGTTTCACATCTAATAAATCAATTATTGTGAAACAAGGACTTCCAGCTGTTTTAGCACTGGTTGCCCTTTTATGTATAATATAGAATCAAAGTTTCTCAATAAAAGAACTCATTTTTGAAAAGAATACGCTATTCTTTCTTTAGAATTATAGGAAAGGATGGCGTTTTTGTATGCCTATTTCTATATGTGGTGAATTATAACTATTCCCTCAAGGGACTCAACTACTTTTCAGATTTTGGATATATTTTCATCCATCTTTGTTTCCTCCTATTGTTGGATAGTGTAATAATCGATAAAAATTTTGATGAAATTGGATTATAATGATTGATCAAAAAAGTTAGTGATTAAAAATATTATTCTTTAGTACATACATTTTTAAGGTGTTAAATATATTTCATAATAGTCTCTGTAAGATGGGGATAAGTAGAATTATAACTTTGAATATCATTCATAATAGCACCAGTAAGAAGAAAAAAAGCTTTACGGTACTAGTTACCAACGATGTTACAGTAGTTTATTTAGATTCAGATTGTTTGAAAGGTTGTACTATATGACCTAATAATTTCAAAAGAATGCCGATGTGGCATAAAACAATTATGGAGGTTAAAGATATGAGCGTTTCAAATTTGAATGAAATAAGCAAACAAATTTTAAAAGAAGAGGAAACACTTCAATTTTCCTCTTTTACAAATGAAGATGCACTGCAACTAGGTTTATGTATCGTTGAAACAGCAAAGCAAGAGGGAAAAGTGATTGCTGTTGATATAACGAAAAACGGTGTGCAATTATTTCATTTCAAGATGACAGGGACAAATGAGGAAAATACGAAGTGGATTGAGCGTAAAAAACGAGTTGTTTCTCTGCATGATCGTAGCTCGTATTATATGCAGATACAAAGTGAAATAACTGGAATTTCATATAATGAAAAATATCTTTTAAATACTTCGGAATATGCTGCGTTTGGTGGATGCTTTCCTATCAGAATAAAAGACGTAGGGGTTATTGGAATGATAACAGTTTCAGGATTGCCGCCAGAAGAAGATCACGAATTGGTAATAAGAGCAGTTAAAAATCATTTGAACCAATAGTGAAAGGAATTTGAATGGTTAAATAAAAAGGCAAAAACGAACATATTTCTGTTCGTTTTTGCCTTTTTATTATACTTTTTTGTAATCAGCTAAAAGGATTCTATTATAGGTGGTATTTGAATTGTACACTGTTCTTTGGATTACATTGTCTTTTTCAAGTCTGCGAAATTTCTGTAATTGAAGGTGTTCCAAATTAAGAGGGAATTTTTGGGGCAAAGTAGCTACATTTCATATTTGTGTAAATATGAAACACGCAGGATACATGAATAGAGAATGGGTAAAATAGTACCGAATGATCACTAGATTTTATTAATGATGTTATAAGATTGTTTAGAGCAACTGAAGGAGCAGTCTGTTTAGATTCAGAATGACTGGCGATTGGTGTTATGAAGTTCAATGATTTAAAAATGGACTCATTTAAACGCATATTATCTTCGAGATGTATCATTTTGAAGAATATTAAAACTTGGGAGGAAATGAATTATGACAAAAGATTTCTATACTGCACTGAAAGAAAGACGTACTTACTATGGGATTAATAAAGAGGTACAAGTATCAGATGAAAAAATTAAAGAAATCGTGGAGTTTGCTGTGAAATATACTCCATCAGCTTTCAATTCTCAAACTGCGCGATTAGTTGTATTATTTGGTGAAGCTCATGATAAATTATGGGATATTACAACTGAAACATTAAGAAGAGTAGTTGGAGATGGAGATTTCTCAGGAACGCAACAAAAAATGGATTCCTTTAAAGCTGGTTATGGAACAGTACTATTCTTTGAAGATGAGGCTATCGTTAAATCGCTTCAAGAGAAATTTGCTGCATATGCTGAAAACTTCCCAATTTGGTCACACCAAGCATCAGGTATGCACCAATTAGTCGTGTGGACAGGTTTAGAAGCAGAGGGATTAGGAGCATCTTTACAACATTATAATCCATTAATTGACGATGAGGTAAAACAAGAATGGAATGTCCCTGCTAATTGGAAACTAATTGCACAAATGCCATTTGGTAATCCAACTGCTACTCCAGGTGAAAAAGAATTCCAACCGCTTGAAGAACGTGTGAAATTTCATAAGTAATATTCAAATGTAATAATACAATTTAGTTATAGTAGAGTTATTCGCTCTTTTTCGGGATAGGACTATGCTATTGATGAAATCGGAAAAATACTATTATATTTTTAAAAAGAACAAGGTGATCATTTTTGATCGCCTTGTTTGACATTTGTACAATTAATCTACGCATTACGCTTAATAAGCTAAACAGCATAAATTATTATGTATATTATCTAGTTATAGTTACCAAACATTTTTCAACACTATTTTACCTATTGCATTATTCGACTCCAAATACTCGTGTGCTTGTGCAACTTCATCAAACGTGAAAGTTTTCGAATCTAGCAATGGACGAAGTTTTCCTTTCACGAGTTTAACGAAAAATTAATTGAAGATTTCGATGAAACTGATATTTTTTATATCGATCATTATCTTTGAAAATGAGTGGTAACTAAGGATAAACTTAGAAAAGTAATACGAAATAAATAGTATGTAATTTAAGATATTTTTATTGACGATAATAATTTATGTGGTTAATATACTATACATAAGATTATTTAATTACTAAAAGTAATCTAATATATATTGTTTCATAAAGTATTATAAGTAAGTAAGTCGTGGTAGAAACGCTTTGAATTGCCACTATTAATATTGGGGACAATTAGAAAGCGAAAGGTATAAAAAGAATTGGAATTTGATAACTCTTTGTTTTTTATAAAAACATGAGCTTCTGTACAATTCATTTTTAATATATTGACCAGGATTATACAACAAGAGGGGGACTGAAATTGGAATCAATGACCTTTGTTTTATTTGGAGCGACAGGGGACTTAGCGAAACGCAAAATTTACCCCGCACTATATAACTTATATAGAGATCAAAAGCTTCCAAAGCAAATATCCGTTATCGGGCTTGGGAGACGTGAAGTATCTCATGTAGATTTTCAAAAAAGAATAAAAGAATCAATAGAGATGTTTTCTCGTCATAGAGAAGAAGGTACTCCAGAACTCGAAGGTTTTTTAGATAATTTTCGCTATTGTCCATTAGATGTGAGTAAGCCGGAAGACTATGAGAGATTATTACAAGTTGTTCGTGAAAGGGAAGAAGAGCTACATATAAAAGGGAATAGAATGTTCTATCTTTCCGTTGCTCCTGAATTTTTTGAGACAATCGCTTTAAATATTAAGGAAAGCGGACTTGATAAAACGGATGGATGGAAACGCCTAATGATTGAGAAACCGTTCGGGCACGACCTTACATCTGCTCGTGAGCTGAATGATAAGCTTAGTCGCACGTTTGAAGAAAACGAGATATACCGTATTGATCATTATTTAGGTAAGCCGATGATTCAAAACCTTGAAGCACTAGAGTTTGCAAATCCTGTTTTACAATCGATTTGGAATAAAGAACATATAGCGAATGTACAAATCACAGCGAGTGAAACAGTTGGTGTTGAAGAAAGGGCAGGATATTATGATCAGGCAGGAGCCATTCGAGATATGGTTCAAAATCATATGTTACAAATATTAATGATGACTGCTATGAATTTGCCGGAAAAGGTTAATGCATGTGAAATTCGAGAGGAAAAGCGAAAGGTAATGGAGGCGCTTCGTAAAGTGAAAAAAGAAGACGTTCAAAACCATATCATTCGCGGACAATATAGTGCAGGTGAGATAAATGGCGGGCAAGTTGTAGCATATAAAGAGGAGCCAGGAGTAAATCCCTCTTCTAATATAGACACATTTATTGCTGCTCGCTTGTGGATCGATAATCCATTTTGGACTGGCGTTCCCTTTTATATACGAACAGGCAAACGAATGAAAGAAAAGTCTACTCGTATTGTAATCGAATTTAAAAATACGTTAAAACAGCAATATCAAGATAGTAATCCAAATGCAGCACCTAACTTGTTAATAATTGAAATTAGCCCAGGTGAGAACGTTTCATTACAGTTAAATAGTAAAAATCCATTGAAAAATGGAGAAATTGAACCGATACGTATTAACTTTACTTGTGAGCAAGCGGATGTGGGAGTACCTGAAGCGTATGAAAGACTCATTCATGATGCTGTGAGTGGAGACGCTACATTCTTTGCACATTGGAGAGAAGTTGAATTGTCATGGGAATGGGTACAACCAATTCTTGAAGCATTCGAAGAAAACTTATTACCACTTCATGAATATGAGTCTGGTTCATATGGTCCAGAGGCATCTAATGAATTATTGCAAGAAAGTGGATTTAAATGGTGGTTAGATCAAGAAACGAAAAAATAAGTACTTTCTTTCATGAAAGCATGTAGGGGGACGATTACTATGACACAAAACATAAATCAATTAGCAGTGAATACAATTCGTACGTTATCAATTGATGCTATTAATGCGGCAAATTCAGGTCATCCAGGTCTTCCGATGGGAGCAGCGCCAATGGCTTATGCATTATGGGCGAATCATTTAAATCATAATCCTAATCATCCAAAATGGTTTAACCGTGATCGCTTCGTTTTATCGGCGGGACATGGATCTAGCTTATTATATAGCCTACTTCATTTAGCTGGATATGACGTTTCAATTGATGACTTGAAAAACTTCAGAAAGTTAAATAGTAAAACACCAGGACATCCTGAGTTTGGTCATACTTCTGGAGTTGAAGCGACGACAGGCCCGTTAGGACAAGGGATTGCCAATGCTGTCGGAATGGCAATGGCAGAAGCACATTTAGCAGCGAAGTTTAATAAGGATGGTCACTCTATTATTGATCACAATACGTACGCTTTAGTTGGAGACGGTGATTTAATGGAAGGTGTCGCTTATGAAGCGATGTCAATGGCAGGACATATGAAACTTGGCAAGTTAATTGTGCTGTATGATTCAAATGAAATTTCACTTGATGGTGAATTAAACATTGCTTTCTCTGAAGATATGCAGAAAAGGGTAGAATCTGCACATTGGCAATATGTAAGAGTTGAAGATGGAAACGATGTTGATGCGATTACAAAAGCGATTCAATTAGCGAAAGATAATACGGACCAACCTACTCTTATAGAAATTAGAACCATTATAGGTTACGGAAGTCCAAAAGTTGCTGGAACGAACAAAGCACATGGTAACCCGCTTGGATTAGAAGAAGCGACAGCGACAAAACAAGTGTATGGTTGGCATTATGAAGAAGACTTCTTTGTACCTGAAGAAGTAACAGTTCATTTTAATGAACTGAAACAAAAAGGTATTGAAAAAGAACATGGCTGGAATGAGCGGTTCAACTTATACAGAGAGTCAAACCCTGCACTAGCAGATGAATTAGAAAAAGCGATTACAGGTGAAGTTTTAATCGAAGCGAAAGACATTTTATCCTTCGATACTGAAAAAACGATTTCAACTCGTGTTGCAAGTGGGGAAGCTATTAATCATTATGTGAAATCGATTCCTTCTATTTTCGGTGGAAGTGCGGATCTTTCTCATTCTACGATGACAGATATAAAAGGTGAAGCAGTGTATGCGGTAGAATCGTATGCTGGCCGAAATATATACTTCGGTGTACGTGAACATGCAATGGGCGCAGCAGCGAATGGACTGGCTCTTCATGGAGGAGTAAAACCGTTCGTGAGTACATTCTTTGTATTTAATGATTATCTTCGTCCATCTATTCGACTTGCTGCATTGCAAAAGTTACCTGTTACGTACGTATTTACACATGATTCAATTGCTGTAGGAGAAGATGGTCCAACGCATGAACCTATTGAACATTTAGCAGCTCTTCGGGCAATTCCTGGTTTAACAGTTATCCGCCCGTCAGATGCAAATGAAACAGCAAGTGCGTGGGCGTATGCTTTACAGCAAACGGATGGTCCAGTCGTTTTAGTACTTAGCCGTCAAAATTTACCGGTGTTTCATGAAACGAAAGCAAACATAGAGAATCTTTCTAAAGGAGCTTACGTATTAACACAAACGAATGAAAATCCAGATGTAATTTTAATTGCAACAGGTTCTGAAGTATCCTTAGCTGCTAGTGCAAAAGCGAAACTAGAAGAAGACAATGTCTCTGTTCGCATCGTTGCAATGCCGAGCTGGGATTTATTCGATCGCCAATCGAACGAATATAAAGAATCCGTTCTTCCGTCTTGTATAACGAAACGAGTATCTCTTGAGATGGGCGTATCTCTCGGTTGGGAACGTTATGTAGGACAAGAAGGGAAAATATTATCAATTGAAACATTTGGAGCTTCAGGAACTGGAGCTGAAGTCATGAATTTATTTGGATTTACGGCAGAAAATGTTGTTCAAATTACTAAAACTGTATTGAATTCTTAAGCTATGACTGTGAATACCTTTCCGTACATATCAGTGCTGCAAGGTATTCCAGATTGTAGTGATATGAATTTTTAATAAAAGATGATTTGAGGAGGAATTATATTATGCAAGTAGGATTAATTGGCTTAGGTAAAATGGGATTAAACTTAGGGAAAAATTTAATCGATCATAAACATGAAGTAGCAGCATTTGATTTGAATGCAAGTGCAGTGGAAGAAATGAAAGAGTACGGGGCAACAGGTGCATCTAGTTTAAATGAACTTGTTCAGTCATTACAATCACCAAGAGTTCTTTGGGTTATGGTACCACACGCTGTTGTAGATTCTGTTATCGATGAGGTTACACCACTTTTATCAAAGGGAGATATTTTAATTGAAGCGGGTAATTCACATTATAAAGAGTCTATTCGCCGATATGAGCAACTAAAGAAAGATGGCATTCACTTTATGGATGCAGGAACTTCTGGCGGAATGGAAGGCGCTCGTAATGGTGCTTGTTATATGATCGGAGGAGATCAAGAAGCTTGGGACATCGTTGAACCTATCTTCCGTGATACTGCTGTAGAAAATGGATACTTATATGCTGGAAAGGCTGGTAGTGGTCACTTCTTAAAAATGGTTCACAACGGAATTGAATACGGTATGATGGCTGCTATTGGTGAAGGATTTGAGATTCTAGAGAAAAGTGAATTTGACTACGATTATGAAAAAGTATCAAGAGTATGGAACAACGGTTCAGTAATCCGTTCATGGTTAATGGAATTAACAGAAAATGCATTTTCTAAAGATGCAAAACTAGATGAAATTAAGGGTGTTATGCATTCTTCTGGTGAAGGAAAATGGACAGTAGAAACAGCATTAGACCTTCAAACAGCAACTCCTGTTATCGCAATGTCTCTATTAATGCGCTACCGCTCATTAGACAATGATACATTTACAGGAAAAGTAGTAGCTGCTCTGCGCAATGAATTTGGCGGACATGCAGTAGAAAAGAAATAAATATCTTAAAAATTTAACTCATTGACGTTTAAAAAATGGAGGGAATTGATCATGAAATTTTTTATTGATACTGCAAATCTTGAGGACATAAAAAAAGCATATAAACTTGGAGTTTTAGCTGGTGTTACAACGAATCCTTCTTTAGTAGCAAAAGAGGGCATTAAATTTGAAGACCGTATTGCAGAAATTTGTCAGGCAGTTCCTAAAGTTGAATCAGTTTCGGCAGAAGTAACGCCAGATGCTGTTACAGCTGAAGAGATGATTGCTCAAGCAGAGGAACTGATTAAGATTAACGGCGGCGATGAAAAAGTTACAATTAAACTTCCGATGACGTTAGCAGGATTAGAAGCTTGTCGCTACCTTACTGAAAAAGGTGTGAAAACGAACGTTACACTTATTTTCACGGTGAACCAAGCACTTTTAGCTGCCAGGGCAGGTGCAACGTATGTTTCTCCATTTTTAGGACGTTTAGATGATATTTCTGAAGATGGTGTATTATTAGTTGCTAAAATTGCTGAATTATTCGATGTTCATCAATTAGATACACAAATTATTGCGGCGTCTGTTAGACATCCAGATCATGTAACTCGTGTAGCGATGGCAGGGGCTCACATCGCAACAATTCCTTATAAAGTAATTGAACAACTTGCTATGCATCCATTAACAGATCAAGGTATTGAAAAGTTTGCTGCGGATTGGGCGAAAGCACCTAAATTATAATGTATAAAAGTGAGAGGCTTTCCGAAAATTGCTTTTCATGAGAGGAAAGATTCCTAGGTAACTTCATCGTTTAACTTGGATCCCGAGTTTGGAGTCTTACTATGTGAAAATAGCAAGAGAAGAAAGTGTCATTCACTTTTGAAGAAGGAAAATATGCTTACGCGTAGCGTTTATCACAATAACATTACAATTATGAAAGAGAAATCCCCTTATCAGAGAGAGTAGGTAACATGTATCTCTGGTAAGGGAGATTCTTTTTATATAAATTATTATGTTGTGAAGATGGTTTGTATATCGATATATAAATTTTTACTCAAAAAAGAATTATATAGGTTCTTTTCATTGTATAGCATTTTTGAAAGGGTTTACATAAAGGGGGTGGAACTGCGTATGAATATGTACCTTTTAATGATTACATTATTATCAATTGTAATTGTTATTTTAGGGGTATCGTGGTGGAGATGGCATGCGTTTATTAGTTTAACGATTGCAAGTTTGTTTTTAGCTATTATGTCTGGAATGCCAATGGATAAAATAGTGAGTGCTTATGAAACGGGAGTCGGAAGTGTTCTTGGGCATTTAGTAGGTATTTTAGTATTAGGTACAATTTTAGGGAAAATGATGGCAGAGTCAGGTGCTGGAATGCAGGTGGCAGAGTTCTTTATTAAATCCTTCGGAATAAAAAACTTACCATGGGCGATGTTAATTGCGGGTTTTATTATTGGAATTCCGGTGTTTTTTGAAGTAGGTATTTTAATATTATTGCCGTTAGTAATTTCTATTCATAAAACAACGAAACAAAATATTTTATTGATAGCATTACCAGCAATTGCTGGGTTATCTGTCGTACACGGCCTTGTTCCTCCGCATCCAGGGGCAATCGTTGCAATAGGTATTTATAAAGCGAATCTTGGGAAGGTACTTCTTTATTCACTCATTATTACATTTTTTGCAGCGATTATTGCAGGTCCTTTATTCGCTAAATGGATTCATAAACGTGTAATTCCTGAAAATGAGCCAGAATTAATTCGTGTAAATACAAAATCAACGAAATTACCAGGAATAGGAGTTTCGTTTTTAGTTATATTGTTACCTGTATTGTTAATGGTGTTAGCTGCAGCAGCTCCTTATGTTCCGCTTTCTACTACTTTGATGAAGATGGTTACCTTAATCGGTAGTCCTATCATTGCGCTTTTGATTGCATGTTTTGCAGCTTTCTATTTTCTTGGATTTCGTCAAGGTATCGATAAAAAGGCTATTAAGAAGGTAACAGAAGATAGTTTATTACCAATCGGTTCAATCGTTGCGATTATTGGTGCTGGGGGCGGATTTAAGCAAATTCTTATCGATAGTGGTGTAGGCGATGCTATTGCTCAAATGTCTGAGCATTTAGCGCTATCTCCAATTGTATTAGCATTTATGGTAGCTGGATTAATTCGAATTGCGACAGGGTCAGCGACAGTCGCCTTAACAACAGCAGCGGGTATCGTTTCGCCAATCGTTGAAAATACGACAGGTGTGAATGTAGAATTACTCGTCATTGCAACGGGTGCAGGAGCATTAATGTTTTCTCACGTAAACGATGCTGGGTTCTGGATGGTAAAAGAATACCTAGGTTTAACAGTGAAAGAAACATTTAAAACATGGACAGTATTAGAAACATTACTTTCATTTATCGCTTTTGGAGGAGTTTTACTACTCGATATGTTTATTTAAAATAAGGATGTTTTTATGGTGGGATACTGTAGTAATTTTTTGTTAGGAGGAAGAAATGGTGAGTTCAAAATATATGATTGGTGTAGACATTGGGACAACTAGTACAAAATCAGTTCTATTTTCTACAGACGGATCTGTTATTGCAAGTCATGGAATTGAATATCCTTTATATTCTCCTACGCCGGAAACAGCAGAACAAGACCCAGAAGAAATTTTTCGTGCAGTAATACATACGATTAAAGAAACTGTACAGACAAGTAGTGTACAGCCACATGATATTCTTTGTGTTTCTTTTAGTTCGGCAATGCATAGTATCATTGCTGTAGATGAGAAGGGAAAGCCGTTAACGAGATGTATTACTTGGGCAGATAATAGAAGTGCAAGCTGGGCAGAGAAAATAAAGAATGATATGAATGGTCATGAAATTTATTTAAGGACTGGGACACCAATTCATCCGATGTCACCACTTTCGAAATTAGTTTGGCTACAAAATGAGCAGGCAGAATTGTTCGCAAAAACTTATAAATTTATTTCTATTAAAGAGTATGTTTTTTATAAGTTATATAAGGAGTATGTAATTGATTATTCTATAGCATCAGCAACAGGGATGTTTAATTTGAAATCTTTAAAATGGGATGAAGAGGCTTTACATGTTGCGGGAATTACAGATGACAAACTTTCTAAACTCGTTCCAACAACGCACAGTTTAACAGGATTAGATGAAGAGCTTGCCAATGAGATGAATGTGCTTGTTTCTACTCCATTTGTAGTAGGAGCGAGTGACGGAGTCCTATCCAATTTAGGTGTAAATGCAATTGATCCTGGTGTTGTGGCTGTTACAATTGGTACAAGCGGTGCGATACGTGCTGTAACAAATCGACCTGCAACTGATCCGAAAGGTAGAATTTTTTGTTACGCCCTAACTGAAGACCATTGGGTAATTGGCGGACCAGTTAATAACGGTGGTATGATTTTCAGGTGGGCTCGTGATCAATTAGGTACTTCAGAGATTGAGCTTGCGAAGCGCTTAGGAAAAGATCCATATGAAGTGCTTACTGAAATAGCAGCAAAAGTGAATCCAGGATCTGATGGGCTATTATTTCACCCGTATTTAGCAGGGGAAAGAGCTCCTTTATGGAATGCAAATGCACGAGGATCTTTCTTTGGACTTGGATTGCATCATAAGAAAGAACATCTAATCCGTGCTGTTTTAGAAGGGGTAATTTATAACTTATATACAGTTCTTCTCGCTTTAAAAGAACTCATTGGTGAACCGAAAAAAATTCAAGCGACAGGCGGTTTTGCAAGATCGGAACTTTGGAGACAGATGATGGCGGATATTTTTCATCAAGACGTATATGTTCCCGAAAGTTTTGAAAGCTCTTGTTTAGGAGCTGCCATACTCGGCTTATATAGTTTAGGTGAAGTAGATACGTTACATGTAGTTTCTGAAATGGTAGGTGCGAATTTCCACCATGAACCAAACATGGAAAGTGTGGAAAAATATAAAGATTTAACACCAATCTATATTCGTCTGTCCCGTCAATTGGAAGAAGAATATGAAAGTATAGCAGCGTATCAAAAAAAGTGGGTTTAAAGGCTATTTTGCAAGAAAATATGGTAACGTATAAAGAGGTACTCCAATTTTTTTAGGATACTCTTTCAACATAAAATATGTTAAGAAGTACGATGAACGAAAAATATAGGGAGAGAGGGTTATGAAAATGAAGGATAACAAAGAGTTTATTGGATATGTTGGAACATACACAAAAGAAAATAGTGAAGGAATATATAAGTTTACGTTAGACACGGAAGCAAAGAAAATTAGTAATGTAACACTTGCGGCCAAGTTGGATAACCCTACATATGTAACGATTAATCGAAATAATGAATATCTCTACTCTGTTGTTAAGGAAGGCGAATCTGGTGGTGTAGCTGCTTATTCGATTGATAGTAAAACGGGAGAGCTAACGGAACAAAACAGACAAGTAGTAGAAGGGGCTTCTCCTTGTCATGTGAATGTTGATAGTAGAAATCGTGCGGTAGTTACAGCGAATTACCATAAAGGAACGATCGAGTCTTTTGTAGTTAATGAAGAAGATGGAACTGTAAATCCTGCCGCATCGATTATGGCACATGAAGGTTCAGGTCCGAATAAAGAAAGACAAGAAAAACCACATGCACATTATGCGGGATATACTCCTGATGAAAAATATGTAGTTGGTGTTGATTTAGGGATAGATAAAATAATTACGTATGAAATAAAAGATAGTACATTAACAGAAGTGAATCGTTTATCTGTAAATCCAGGGAGCGGTCCAAGACATATTACTTTTCATCCAAATGGAAAGTATGCGTATGTGATGACGGAGCTTAGTTCAGAGGTTATTGTGTTAACATATAATCCGGCAGAAGGATCATTTACAGAATTACAGTATATTTCTACTGTTCCAGAAGAGTTTGATGAAAATAATCAAGGAAGTGCGATTCATATTTCTTCTGATGGTCGCTTTGTATATGCAGGTAATCGTGGTCATAATAGTATTGCTGTTTTCAGCGTAGATGAAAATTCAGGCAAGCTTACATTTGTTGCACATACATCTACAGAAGGAAATTGGCCAAGAGACTTTGTATTAGATCCTACTGAAAAGTTTCTTGTTGCTACAAATGAAAAATCACATAATCTTGTGCTATTTTCAAGAAATGAAACGACAGGTGAGCTAACTCTTTTACAATCTGATGTTGTTGTGCCGGAGCCTGTTTGTGTGAAGTTTTTAAATATATAATTTCAGATGCCTAAATAAAAGCAACGCGATATCGCTTTGCTTTTATTGTTTCTTTTTCGGTCTACGTACTAACTCGCCGCCGCAGTTTGGGCAAACGTTGTGTCTTTCTTCTGTACATGGTGCACAAAATGTACATTCATATACGCAAATGTATGCTTCAGAATCTTGTTCTAGCGATTGATCGCAAATTTGACAGTTTGTTTTTATTTGTAGTGCCATAGTAATCCTCCTTTTAGTTTGAAAATTTATAATTTAATTATAATTCATTGGTTAGAGTTAGTCCTTTTCAATTGAAAGGAAATCGAATGATAAAGTTGTGATTTGAAATGAAAGATGCTCGTTTATTTTTAAATTGATTATTTCATGCAGTTAGAATATTATGAAATAGTCAAAAGACAACGGGGGGTATACATTTTGACTAATCATAACGATCATTTAAAAGCAAACTGCGAAAAATGCTTCGGTCTATGTTGCGTTGCATTACCGTTCGCAGCATCGGTAGATTTTGCAGTGAATAAAGATGGTGGTAAACCATGTTCCAACTTACAATCAGATTTTAAATGTAGTATACATAAAAATCTTCGTGGAAAAGGTTATAAAGGTTGTACAGTATTTGAATGTTTTGGCGCTGGGCAGAAAATTTCTCAAGTTACATTTAACGGGGTAGATTGGCGGAAAGATGCTAAGCACGCGAGGAAAATGTATGATGCTTTTCCAGTTATGCATCAGCTTCATGAAATGCTTTGGTATTTAAATGAGGCTATTTTATTGAAGGCGACACAGTCAATCCATAAAGAATTAAGTAAAGCAATTGAAGAGACGGAGCGACTTTCGAATTTACATGCGGACGAGTTAATGAAAGTAAATATCCCATTACATCGTGCAGAAGTGAATATTTTACTTTTAGAAACGAGTGAGCTAGTTTGGAAGGAAATGAATACTGCGTGTAAGAAACGAATCATTCACCGCGGAGCAGATCTTATGGGAGCAAATTTGAAGAAGAAAGATTTGCAAGGAGCGAATTTAAGAGGAGCGTATTTAATTGCGGCTAACTTAAATGGTGCTAACTTACGCGGTGCAGATCTCATCGGAGCAGATTTGCGAGATGCAGATATTCGTGGTGCTGATTTTACAAATAGTATTTTTCTGACGCAAGTTCAAGTGAATGCGGCGAGAGGGGACAAACATACGAAATTACCGAAATTATTGTCCCCTCCATCTCATTGGAGTGCGTAAAGAGTGTATACGAACAGGCAGAGATTAAGAATCTCTGCCTGCTTTTTATTTCTTTTCAAAAGTAGTAATAAAAACGCTACATATAATAAGAATACCACCAATAAAAAAGTTACTATTTAATGTCTCATTTAATAAGAGCCAACCAAGCAATGACCCAATAATAGGTTGGAAGAAGAAAAATAACGAGCCGATGCTTGCATCCATTAATTCTAATCCTTTATTCCAAAGGAAAAAGGCACCTGCAGTTGAGACGATTCCTAAATAAAGTACGCCTAATATTACATATAGGGTCATATGTTCAATTGGGTTTGATTGAAATTCCCATACCATAAAAGGTGTAATAAAAAAGAGTGAAAAGAATATAGCGTACGTTGTAATCACTAAAGATGAAAATCGAGCTGAAGCAATTTTTACATAAATAGATAGTAAAGCCCACGTAATAGCTGCCCCGACTAATATGATTGTACCGATAAAATAGGAGCCAATTTCAATATCCCATCCGATTACGATAATGACACCGATTGTCGCTATGATGGTAGATAGTAATCTACGAGCGGTTAGTTTTTCTTTTAAAATGATCGCTGCAAATATAACGATAAATGCAGGTGTAGCTGATGTTACTAAAGATCCTGTATGAGCGTCGGATAATTTTGTTCCGATAAATTGACAAGTGATTGAAATGAAATATCCGATAAATCCAATCCAAGCGAATAATAGCCAATCTTTTTTACGAATGGTTACTATTTTCTTTTGCTTTTTCTCAGTAATTTTTAAAATCATATACAAAACAACAAAAGCAATGATAAAGCGTAGCCAAACGAGTGTTAGTGGTGGGATAAAGTCGAGTACATATTTGCTAACAACATACATACCGCCCCATATACTAGCTGCTAGTGATAAACATATAGCTCCTAAAATTGTTTGTTTCATGTAAAGTACCTCCGTCTATTTTTAGGGTATGATGAGTCCCTAAGACGAGGCATAGTGCACGTGTTATATGAATGCCCGTCTTAGTTTATAGACGGCCTACAGGTTGATCGTTTTCGAATGAAGTGTTGTAGTACATGTGTATTCCCCCTTCTTAAGTTATAATGATATTATAACTTAATTTTCTGATTATTGGAGGCTGTTATGAAATATATCGTGATAAAATCACATATTAGCAATTATCCTGATCCAATTCGCTTAGAAGAGGGGGATGTAGTGAAAATGATAGAGAGTTACGATGGTCCTGAAAATTGGGGAAACTGGATGTTTTGTCACGAAGAGAAATATGACCGGAAAGGATGGGTTCCGGAGCAACTTATAATGAAAAATACAACTGATGTAGGAATCATTACGAAACAATATACTGCCAAAGAATTAAATGTAAGTATTGGAGAAAGATTGATTGGATTAGAAGAATTGAATGGATGGGTTTGGTGTGAAAAAACAGGTGGTGAGGATGGCTGGGTACCGAAGGAAAACTTACAAAATATTAGTAATACTATTTGGTTATTAATATAGGAAACATATTTTTAGTTTATGAGTATATTGGTTGTAGGATGAAAAATAGATTAATAGAGAAAGAGGAGATTATTATAACTACAACCGTTATTTCTCATTTTTATAACGAAGAGTATTTATTACCGTGGTGGCTTGCTCATCATACGAAACTGTTTGATCATGGCATTTTAATTAATAAAGGCTCAACAGATCGTTCGGTGGAGATTTGTAAAAAATTCGCGCCGCACTGGGAAGTACGAGATTCTGCAAATCCAGAATTTGATGCATTAGCGACAGATCATGAAGTAATGAGGGTGGAACAAGAAGTAAAGGGATGGAAAATGATTTTAAATACGACCGAGTTTCTTTGTGTGCAAGATAAAAATCAGTTTTGGAAATCACTAAATGAATTGGGAGGAAGAATGTATTGGCTAGAAGGGCTTATTATGGTAGATGATCCTAACTACAATTATCCGGACCTTAACTTTGGACTACCTTTAATGAAACAGCGATTTCACGGTTATTTACCAGAAGATTGGCCGCTATGGAGAAGAGGTAGATTTATTCATAATCATGAACACGGAAGTTATACGGTTGGAAGACATTTATCCGCGCATGAATCTATGATTTATCCCCCTCTTGCTTGTATATTATGGTTTGGATTTAGTCCGTGGAACGATGCGATGAGAAAGAGAAAGTTACAAATTGGTCCGACTCTTTCTGAAGCTAGTAAGCATGGGGGAATGGGTACACACCATATTATTACGCTGGAAAGATTAGAAGAATGGTATAAGGAATTAGCAAGAGGGACGAAGGATTTACGTTTTAGTGATGCGTACCGTTATGCTTTTGTATAAATGATTCCCACCATGAAATTGTTTCTTCGATTCCTGTATTTAGATCGTATGTCGGTTTCCAGTTTACTTCAGTTTTTAAACGTTCTACATGAACCCCGACAAATAAAGGTTCATCTTTAGAGAAAGGGATTGCACCCAGTTTAATTAAGTGCTCTTTTCCTATCTTTTTCGCAATGATAGATGCTAATTCTTTAATTTGTACAGATTGACCAGAAGCGATATTGATTGTGCCTGTAACGTCGTGTTCTAATATCGTTACGAGAGCATGAGCGACGTCGCTCACATGGAGGAAATCTCTTGATTGTTTTCCATGTGTACATAGTGCCTCCTCATTTTTTAATAAAGAAGTGATAATGTTAGAAACGAGCCGGTTCCCTTGTTCATGAGGGCCATACATATGAAAAACACGGCTCCAACACATGCTGAGGCCTGATTGCTTAGCGTACGTTTGTAGCCAGGAGTGTAGTGCATTTTTACATAATGAATACGGGGTTTTATAAGAAAGAAGCGGTGAATCTTCAAACAATACACCGTTAAACCATTCATACTCTGCGCCAGTACCGGCAACGACGACTCGCTTTCCGCCGCATGTTGTGAAGTGTTGAATCAATGAGATACTAGACGTAAGCCAATAGTAATTATTGATAGATACATAACACGCTGGCGGCACTGCTTCCCAAGCTAAATGAATGAGATGACTAGGCTTCATGTCGTAAATGAGTTTTTTTACTTCTTCATCGCAAAGTAAGTTGACTTTATGCCAATGGCAAGAAAGATGGGAAGGCTTATTTGTATTGTAAGTGGCGTGCACTTCATAGCCCTTTTGAATAAGAGAATGTACAACATATTTACCAATCCATCCGCTACCGCCTGTTACAAGGATTTTTTTCATGGCTCAATTACCTCAACTTCTGGTATTGTTACTAAAAATTTGCCGCCCCACTCACGAATGAAAGAGCATTCTTTCATAATCTCGTCTTTTAAATTCCAAGGAAGTATAAGAATGTAATCAGGTTTTGTACGTTTTATTTCTTCTGGAGATTTTATTGGAATGCGGGTTCCTGGTAGAAGGAGATTTTGTTTATGAGGGTTTTTATCTACTGTATAAGCTAGAAATTCTTTTCCTATCCCGCAATAATTTAAAAGGGTGTTTCCTTTAGCTGGCGCACCGTAACCGATAATTTGTTTGTTTAAAGCTTTCGCTTCGATAAAAAACTGTAAAATATTTATTTTCAATTGTTCGATGCGTTTAGAAAAAAGGAGATAACAATCTAATGTATTTAGCCCGTGATCCACTTCTTTTTGGATTAATTTTGTAACACTAGAATGGATAGTTGATTCGTCACTATGATGTTTTACAAAAATACGTAAGGAACCACCGTGCGTTGCAAGTTCTTCTACATCGACAATTTGTAAATGATGGTGAGATAAAACTTTTTGCAGGCTTATAAGTGAGAAATAGGAGAAGTGCTCATGGTATATCGTATCAAACTGTTTAAAGGATATGAGATTTAATAAGTGCGGGAATTCAATTGTTATTGTTCCGTCTTGTTTTAATAACGTTTTTAAACCTGCCACAAAATCATGTAAGTTCGGAACGTGTGCTAATACGTTATTAGCAATGATTAAATCTGCTTGCGGTAATTTTTTTGCTAAGTCGTTGCTGAAAAAATTCACTTCAGTAGGAATTCCTTTTTGGATAGCGATTTCTGCTACATTTTTTGCTGGTTCAATTCCTAACGTTTCGATATGTTCTTTTTGAAAGTATTGTAATAAGTACCCGTCGTTACTCGCGATTTCAACCACCTTTGAATGTTTCTTTAAGCGGAAGCGCTTAATCGCCATTTCTACATATTGTTTAGCATGCAGTAGCCAGCTTGATGAGTAAGAGCTAAAGTATAAATAGTCATGAAAAATATTGTGCGGAGATTCAAATTCATCTAATTGTACGAGTAAACAAGAGTGACAAACAAATGTGTGCAATGGATAAAATGGTTCCATTTTATATGAGTTTTCTGGAGAAACAAATGAGTTAGCGAGAGGAGAAACACCTAAATCTAAAAAAGTATTGCTGAGTAATGAGTGGCAAAAACGGCATTTTTTCTGTTCCATTTTATAGCCCCCTTATAAATTTTTGAATGCATCGATTTGTTGTCGCGTGAAAGATTCGATATTTTCACCAGATGCATATTTTTTGTACCAATCAACAGTCCAAGTGATAGCCTTATCTGTTGATAACTTAGGAGTCCAGCCGAGTTTAGTTACTGCTTTTGTACTATCGAGTGTTAAAACAGGCGATTCATAAGGAGTGTTTGTAGAGGGGGAAGTGATTGTTAGTTGTTTATTCCATAATTTTATTACAGATTGAATGACATCATGAACGGTTCTGTTAGGTTCGTTCAACGGGCCGAAATTCCATGCTTCTGCATATGCAGCGTCTGTCCAAAGTTTTTCAGCTAAAAGGATATAGCCGTGTAAAGGATCTAATACGTGTTGCCACGGGCGAATAGCCTTTTTGTTTCTAATCGTTAATGTACCATCTTGTAAATATGCACGAATGACATCTGGGAATAATCGGTCTTCTGCCCAATCCCCACCACCGATGACGTTACCTGCTCTTACTGAGGCGAGTTTCTGAGTATTAGTGTGGAAGAATGATTTTTGATAGGATGTTGCCACTATTTCAGCGCAAGCTTTACTAGCACTATAAGGGTCGAAACCTCCTAGCCGGTCAATTTCCACGAATGCCCGGTTACCGCTCCCGTCATTTTCATAACATTTATCACTTGTAATATTAATGATGCCACGTATACTTTCTATATGTTTTGCAGCTTCCAATACGTGAACAGTGCCTAAAACATTCGTTTTAAATGTTTCGATAGGATCTTTGTATGAAGTGGTGACGATTGGCTGGGCAGCTAAATGAAATAGTATGTCAGGGTTATGATGTTTTAGGGCGTGTAATAAAGAATCGTAATCTGTAATGTCGCCTTTAATTGTTATGCACTCTTTTGCTACGTTACATTGTTCAAAAAGATTAGGAATCGATGGGGGATGAGAAGAAAAGCCAACTACTTCTGCACCTAAAGAAGTTAAGAAAAGGGTGAGCCAAGAGCCTTTAAATCCAGTATGTCCCGTGATAAATACTTTTTTCTTATTCCAAAAAGATGAAGAAGCCATATTACCAAACCTTCCACGGAGCGTTATTACTTTCCCATAGCTCGACTAATTTATTTTTATCGCGCAATGTATCCATCGGATGCCAAAAACCAGTATGTTGATATGCTGATAGTTCGTTTTTGTTTACTAACTGAACTAAAGTGTCTGTTTCAAAAACAGACTTATCTCCACTAATGTAATTGAAAACTTCAGGGTTTAAAACGAAAAATCCACCGTTAACCCATCCGCCATCCCCGAGTGGCTTCTCTTGAAAAGATGTTACAGACTGTTTATCTAATATGAGAGAACCGAATCTACCAGGAGGTTGTACGGCGGTAACAGTTGCCATTTTTCCATGTTTTTTATGAAATGCAATAAGTTCTTTTATATTTACGTTACTTAATCCATCACCATAAGTGAGGCAGAAAGGTTCGTCTCCAACAAAATTTTGAATTCTTTTCACTCGTCCTCCCGTTTCGGTATTTACACCAGTATCGATTAATGTAACTTTCCACGGTTCTACACGATGAGAATGGCTAGTAATTGTATTATCTCTTAAATGTATCGTGAAATCTGACATGTGTAAGTTGTAGTTTAGAAAGAATTCTTTAATTGCATATCCTTTATAGCCTAAGCAAATAATAAATTCAGTAATACCGTAATGGCTATACAAACTCATAATGTGCCATAGAATAGGTTTTGTTCCAATTTCAATCATAGGTTTCGGTTTTAAATGTGTTTCTTCCCCAATCCTTGTCCCGTATCCACCAGCAAGAATAACAGCTTTCATTTTTTCCTCCTAAAATAAAAATTTATAATATATACAGTATTCATATTGTATACAAATGGTTTTGTTTTTGACTAAGTGCGTAAAAATGTGTGGAAAATGATGGTGTGAGAAATATTAAGGTTTAAATTTAGGGAATAATTGTTGATATTCAGGGTGGTTACGAAGATCTTGGGTTATGCTACTAAGCTCTAAAAATCGAGTTTCGAGTTGCTCAGGGGATTGACCATAATGTGTTTGAAGTCCCATTCGAACGCCCTTTTTTGAAAGGGTGGGTGTAATTTGTAATTTTCTTGCCTTTGTATGTTCGTTCCAAGGACTAAAGTAAAATTTAACAATGAATGAAGGGGAGTTATAAACGACATGTTGATGCCGCGTAAAATGTCTGCCTGGTAAATATGCGCCATCAAGATGGTTGTGTATAAATCTCCAGGCACAGCCGATTTCTGGGTTATAAGGAAAAAGCCCATGATATCGTTGTTCTACTAAAGGAATGGAATATCTTAGTTTTGAATAATTGTAATCATGCTTATCAATCATGACAATCATTCTAATCGCATACATATTTTGACCTAACGTATGAAGTGATGAGAAAAATTCTTCTACATTGTTACAGCAAAGAAATTCTGTAGTATTTAATACCATCTTCCAACCTGAAACTTCTCTTTCAATTTCCATTACCTCAATATCAGTATTAGTGGGATCGAATTCAAGGAATCTTGAATCTCGTACTTCCCAGTGGGGAGCAAATAATTTACAAATTTCAACGGAACGATCTGTAGAACCTCTATTAATTAATATACCGTGATCAAATATTTTTGTATGATGCATAAGCCACCATGGTAATAAATACTCTTCGTTATAAAAGTGAGAGATAATAGTTTTAGTAATTTCAATCTCCTCCAATAGCATGAATAATAATTTTAATTAAATATTATTATCATATGTTTTGTATTAAAAAAGGTTGAAAGGAATATGCGATTCTATGATGATATTTTCATAGTAATGTAGTATGGGGAAAATAATTCGATTATAAGAATTAAGTAATGTATTGTTAATTTACAAAATGATAAAATGGTAAGTGGAATTGTGTATAAATTATGAATAATAAACCGTCACGTTTGACTGTACAGTTTATGTATTGTATGATGTTAGTAATATAAACAAGGGGGGAAGATCGTTGGGAAGGTGTATCGAATCGGACAGTTGGCTCTCATGGCTCACGTGTCGAAACGAACGATTGATTATTATACGAATCTAGGTATCTTAAAAGCGGAGCGATCTCAATCTAATTATCGCTATTACGACGAAACAGCATTTGAGACATTACAATTTATTGAGAAGTGCAAAGAAATGCATATGCCGCTTTGTGAGATTAAAGAGAAAATCGAGGAGAAGAAGAAGCTGCTCGGTATCAATGAACACGTTTCGAAACAAGTGAATGAAGTGACAGACCATATTCATCGATTAGAAGTAGAGCTAACGGAATTAAAGCCGCTTTTAGATGGATTGACTGATTCACAACGTGAAAAAATATCGAAATCTTTATCTGGTCAAACGACAGCTTTAATACAGACACTTGCTCTATTATTATAGAAAAAGTGAAATCCGACCTCTTTAATTTTTGTATCGGGCTATGTTTTCTAAGAAAGAAATAAGAAAACATTATAGTATACAGGAGGTGGACACCTTAGTTTTTTAACTAAGGGGATTCATTGGAAATATTTAATTTAGTCATGGTTGCGATTTTAATCGCATTTACTGGATTTTTCGTAGCAGCTGAGTTTGCGATTGTAAAAGTACGTTCAAGTCGTATTGATCAGCTTGTTGCAGAAGGAAAACGTGGTGCTTTAGCAGCGAAAAAGGTAACAACAAATTTAGATGAATATTTATCTGCTTGTCAATTAGGTATTACAGTTACAGCTATGGGATTAGGTTGGTTAGGTGAACCGACAATTGAAAAGTTATTACACCCGTTATTTGAGAAATGGAACTTAAACCCTTCTATTTCATCAGTATTAACATTTGGTCTTGCTTTTATGATTATGACGTATTTACACGTTGTAGTAGGAGAATTAGCTCCGAAAACGATGGCAATTCAAAAGGCTGAAAGGGTAACGTTATTATTGGCAGGTCCATTAATGATGTTCTACAAAGTAATGTATCCATTTATTTGGGTATTGAACGGTTCAGCGCGTGTTGTAACTGGCTTATTCGGTTTAAAACCAGCTTCAGAACATGAAGTAGCTCATACAGAGGAAGAATTACGCCTTATCCTTTCAGATAGCTATGAAAGTGGCGAAATTAATCAGGCTGAATACAAGTATGTAAATAACATTTTTGAATTTGATAATCGTATTGCAAAAGAGATTATGGTACCGCGAACAGAAATCGTTGGTTTCTACCTGGAAGATTCAGTAGAAGAACACATGAAAGTAATCCAAAATGAGCGATACACACGTTATCCGATTTTTGGAGAAGATAAAGATGATATTATCGGTATGGTCAACGTAAAAGATTTCTTTATTCGATATATGACCGAGGATCAAAAAGATTTATCATCAATTCGCTCGTATATGCGTCCGATTATTGAAGTGATGGAAACAACTCCAATTCACGATTTATTACTTCAAATGCAGAAGAAGCGAATTCCGATGGCTGTTTTATATGATGAGTACGGAGGAACAGCTGGAATTGTAACGCTTGAGGACATCTTGGAGGAAATCGTCGGCGAAATTCGTGACGAATATGATGAAGATGAAGCACCACCAATTCAACATGTGAACGAGCAGCATATCATTGTTGATGGAAAAGTGCTTATCTCAGAAGTGAAAGATTTATTTGGATTACACATTGAAGAAGATGATGTGGATACAATCGGTGGATGGATTATGATGCAAAATCATGAAATCGAAGAAGGACAACACGTTGAGGCGGAAGGTTATGAATTTAAAGTGTTAGAAAAAGACGCTTACCAAATTAAACGTGTTGAAATTCGTAAGATGGAACAAGAACAAGAAGAAGAGAAAGCAGCAACTGTGTAAGTTGCTGCTTTTCTTCTAAAGTACAAAAAATGAGAACTTAGGAGCGGATATTTTGATTCAAGAAGCCTTACGCGTATATCGATTACAATTGTATGTGATCTTTAGTGGTTTACTACTTATGTGGACGATTACTCCGTTTGGAAAACAAGTAACAGGGTTTGGAATTGGATTAGCTGTAAGTGCATATTGTCTTTGGCTATTAGCTCGCAGAGTAGAGAAAATAGGGAAAAGTATCGTAATGAAAGAAAAGGCTCCTGGATTAGGAGTTTTAAACCGATTTGCAGCTGCCATTTTAGGAGCTATCATCATGTATGAAATTGAGCATGAAATGGAAATGTGGGCATTTGGTACAGGCATTTTAGGTGGTCACTTTTTAATGATTGCGAATTTAGCTTATGCAAATATGCAGGTAGTGAAAGAAGAAGAGAAGAAAAGGGAACATACTTCGAAAAACATAGAGCTATGATGAGAGGGACCTAATACGGTTCCTTTTTTATTTTATTGAAATGATACAAGTAACCAAATTAACGACAAATATAATACGCTTCTTTTTTACGTTTTTCAATAGTATGAAAAATAATAAAAAAAATTTTAAAAACCCATCGATTTCTAAAGGTTATGTATGTTATCATGACAAAAGACTTTTTGAAAGAGGTGGATACCAATGTTACAAGCGCTACTTATTTTTGTGCTTCAAATTATTTACGTTCCCATTTTAACAATTCGTACGATTTTGCTTGTAAAGAATCAAACAAGATCCGCTGCTGGCGTAGGATTGTTAGAAGGAGCTATTTACATTGTCAGTTTAGGTATTGTGTTTCAAGATTTATCAAATTGGATGAACATCGTTGCCTATGTCATTGGCTTTAGTGCAGGACTGTTATTAGGCGGTTATATAGAGAATAAATTAGCAATTGGTTATATTACGTATCAAGTTAGTTTACTAGACCGTTGTAATGAATTAGTAGATGAATTACGTCACTCTGGATTTGGCGTTACCGTATTTGAAGGTGAAGGTATTAATTCCATACGTTATCGCTTAGATATCGTTGCAAAGCGCTCTAGAGAAAAAGAACTGTTAGAAATTATTAATGAAATTGCACCGAAAGCGTTTATGTCTTCTTATGAAATTCGCTCATTTAAAGGTGGATATTTAACGAAGGCGATGAAGAAAAGAGCGTTAATGAAGAAGAAAGATGAACATGCATCGTAAACAGAGGAGTAGTGCTGCATGAAAAGCGCAGTATAAGTCCAAATGTAAAAGGGAGGAATCTATTTTGATATAGATTCCTCTCTTTTTTACTGTTAATTGAAAAACTAAATCGTATAATTATTTTTTTTACTCATTCTCAAATTAATGATTAGCCAAATAATTTGAAAAAATACAGGTATGATAAACGCGATTAATATAACGATAAGTGATATGGATTTAATTTCGGGTGTTTGAATAACACCAGCACCATCAACATCTCGTAGCCAAATAATAGCGGCCCATATTCCAAAAACGATAATCCAAAATAGGTTACCAATCCACCAAGAAATCCATCGTTTTTTCATGTTAGCACCCCTTACATGTATCCACTGTTAAAAGTATATTTTTGTTCGTTACATTTATAATGAAACAACTTTAAAATTAGTTTTTAACTGTATATCTAACTTGTTTGAAGGTGACTATTTCTCCATCATCATTATCATCTTTCGTTTGCAAAAGTTGAACTTTTGGTTTGTAGTCTGTCCGATGAGCGTGTTCGATATCTTTAATGTTAAGCTTGTAGGATTCACCATTCTTTAGCTTTTGTTCCAACACTTTTTTATTCGCAACATAAATAAAAGTCACTTTATTTTCATCAATGCCTTCGGTCTTAATTTCTAACTCATTATCTTTTGTTGTAATCGTTGGTGTTAATAATTCCATACTGCCGCTTCCGGTTTCTAAAGAATTTTCTGCTATAGTTGAACATCCTGATAGTATGATTCCGGTGAATAGAAGAACAAGTAATTTCTTTTTCATAACATCCCCTCCGATTCTATGTGATTTTTGATTTTGGCATTGTTAGACTGCTAGTGTGGAGCGTAAATGTTTAGATCGTACTCTTATTAATTGTACCATAATATGTAAATTAAAACAGGTTATCTATCCAATTTAAGAGAGATTGAAAAGTTTACTTATTGTTGAGTATCAGTATTTTTCTAGTAGGTCTATATTTTCTCTAGAGCCCTTCTTTTTTATATTTAAAATATGAAGTGAAATAAAACCTATAAGCCCTATTCCGCCGAAAATAAGCCAGGTTGTATACATTCCGTTTAAGTTGGATGTAAACCATGTACCGGTATAATTACCGATGATAAAACCAAATGCGAGTGATAGTTGATAAAATCCGAAGAATGTAGCTGTATATGATTCATTACTGTAATTTGCAATAGCGATATCAGCGTTAGGTAACACGAGTGTTTCACCAATTGTAAAGAAAATTACACAAATAAATAGCCAATATGGGTGTTGAAATAAAGGTATGAGTAAAAAGGAAATACCCATTAATAAAATACCGTATTTAATAAATGAAAGCGTGTTGTATTTGTGGAATAGTTTTCGGAATAACACCATAAATATGACGCCTGTTATTGCATTTATCGTAATGACTAATGTAGCAAGTTGATTGCTATTACTAATGTTTTTCATATGAAGTGGAAGTGCGACAGTAAGCTGAGTAAACATAATATAGAAGAAAATCATGATAAAGGAAAACAGAAGAAAAGACTTGTTTTGTAAGATGGCCTGTATTCCTAATGTAATAGACGTGTTTTCAGTAGTGACTTGGAAGTGATTTTTAAGTAAGTAAAAGATTGAAGCAAATATCAGCATAAGAGATCCTGTTAGAGAGAAAGCATAGATTGGATCGAGTAAGAGTAAAAACCCTCCTGCAATTGGTCCGATTATTGCACCGCAATTAAAGCTAAGGTTTAAATATGTAAATAAATTTTTTCTCAAATGAGCTGGCTGTGAGCCAAATATAGCGCGAGCGGCAGGTTCGTAAAATGCTGTTCCGAAGCCAATAAGTGCAGAAGAAATAGAAATTGTATAGAAATCAGAGCATATTCCTAAAGCGATAAATCCGATTCCTCTCAAAAATAAACCGGCTACCATCATAATGATATAGCCTATTTTGTCAGCAATTAATCCTGAGAATAAAGGGATAACTCGTGATGTAATTATTATAACTGTCAACACTGTTCCGACTTGAAAAGTTGAAAAATGAAGAAAGGTTAATAGATAAATAGCTAAAAATGCGTATACTGCAAAATAACCAAAAGACATAAAAAATGAAGAAATAAGCATGAAACGTATCGGTGTTGAGAAACTTTTCATAGAAATCCTCCTAATTATGTAACCAGTAAAATTATTTGATGGTTAACTATTTTATATTATAATTATACATAAAGTCAGAAAAAGGTAAATTTTAAGAAGAAGGTGGATCGAATTGAATCAAAACGCTCCAAATGAACTAGAATATATTCGGGAATTTTTAAATACATGGAGAATACCAAACGATACGAGAGAGCCAATTGATTTGCTGCAAACAGAAGAGGATATAAAGAAATTTATGAAAGAAACTTTTCATGAAGAGCTTCTATTTCATACGATAGAAGAATTAAAAAGTTTTCGAGAAGATATTCGGGCGGCAATTGAAGGTGAGGGATCATTGCAAAAATGGTTAGAGGAATACCCATTTCATGTACATATAAAGGAAGATATGAAAGGTATTACATATGAACCAGTATACGAAGAGAATGTGTATACAAAAATATTAAGCATTGTGTTTATCTCGATTCAAGAAAATTTGTGGGGAAGGTTAAAAGCATGTCCAGATTGTCGCTGGGTATTTTATGATCATTCGCGAAACGGAAGCAAAAGATGGTGCGGTATGTATGCTGGTGAAGAAGGAGGCAGAGCATGCGGTACAATTGCAAAAGTGAAAAATTACCGAGCGAAGAGAAAAGGAAGAACGGGTTATAATGTGTAATTAATAGTAGGGGAAGAAAATGGATGGGGGAATGTAGCATATGAAAGGTACACAAATGTTAGCTTTAAATAAAAAGTGTTGGGATACAGTTGCACCTTATTTCTTTCAAGTGGATTGTTTACCGAAATATGGCCCGTATACAGCGTCTGAAGATGAGATTCATTTGTTCGATTCAATTAAAGGTAAAAAGGTACTTGATATTGGATGCGGAAGTGGGCATTCGCTGCAATATATGGCGGAACATGGCGCAGAAGAATTGTGGGGACTTGATCTTTCGAGCACACAAATCGAAACGGCACATAAAACATTACAGTCGTGGAATCCAAAGTTAATATGTGGAGCAATGGAAGAGGAAGTGGATATTCCGAAAGGGTATTTTGATATTGTATATTCCATTTATGCATTAGGTTGGACTTCAGATTTAAGAAAAACGTTGGAATTGATTTATTCGTATGTAAAGCCAGGAGGAAGCTTTGTTTTGAGCTGGGAGCATCCCGTATATTCAAACTTAATGTATGGAACAGAGGAGATTGCTTTCAGCTCGTCTTATCATGAAGAAACTCCTATTACGTTTGAAACATTTAAAGGGGAAAATGTACAAGCAACGTTATATAAAAGAAAAATGAGTACATACATAAATGAGTTACATAGAGCTGGATTTACAATTGAGAGAATAGAAGAGCCTGAACCATCGAGCTTGTTTGATGAAGAACTAGCTGAGCCGTCTACGAAATATTATTCTTTATATAAAGCTAGAATGGTGCCAACTACTTTTATTATTAAGGCGAGAAAGTAAAGTGTTTTATAAAAAGAAGCCTATCATTTCAAATAAATGAAATGATAGGCTTCTTTATTTTTAAGAAAATGAGGTCAAAGGTGTACTTTTCTTATAAAAATGCATTTCATATAAAAGGTGTAATTATTTTTGGGGAAGGGGGATTGTTGTGCGTCATCATAGAAAGTGCAAAAAATTTGGAGTGGCACTGCCTCTTCCACTTATAGGAGCAACTGGTCCAACAGGTAATAGTGGTCCAATCGGTCCAACTGGAGGGCATGAAGGTCCTGTTGGTCCTACAGGGGTGACTGGCCCGACGGGAGCAACTGGGCCTCAAGGTCCTCAAGGTATCAGGGGAATACAAGGTCCAAGAGGAACAACAGGAGCGCAAGGAATACAAGGAGCTATTGGTGATACAGGAGAGCAAGGTATAACTGGTCCAACTGGTCTCCAAGGTGCCCAAGGATTAATCGGAAACCAAGGTCTAATTGGTGATATTGGAGTACAAGGACCAGAAGGAATACAAGGAATTACAGGCCCTACTGGTAGTCAAGGTATACAAGGTCCACAAGGAATACAAGGAGAGATAGGTGAGCGAGGACAAACGGGAGCACAAGGAATGCAAGGTGTGATAGGTGAAGCTGGTATTACAGGTGTAACAGGTCCTCAAGGTTCTCAAGGAGCGCAAGGAATACAAGGGGAGGATGGCACTACAGGTATACAAGGAGAAGAAGGTCCACAAGGAATACAAGGAATTACTGGAGAGCAAGGACACCAAGGTGATCAAGGGATACAAGGTGTAGTAGGCCCAACCGGTTCTACTGGTCCACAAGGCCCTCAAGGTATAAGCGGAATAAAGGGAATAACAGGTGTAACAGGGGCTCAAGGTCCATCAGGTATTCAAGGAATACAGGGGATAACCGGATCCACAGGTTTTCAAGGAGAAAAAGGAATACGAGGGATAACAGGAGCAACCGGACCCACTGGTACACAAGGTCCAGTAGGTCCGCCTGGTGGGCCTACTGGAACAACCGGTCCAATTGGTCCGTCTAGTGGAGTGACTGGTCCATCAGGTCCACCCGGTCCACCTGGTGGGCCAACAGGTCCAACGGGCGAAACTGGTGCGCGGGGTGTAACAGGGGGAACTGGTGCGATAGGAGCACAAGGGTTACAAGGAATAACTGGTCCACCTGGTCCTCAAGGTGGAAGAGGCGCACAAGGAGCTCAAGGTGTAGTGGGAGCAGTTGGAGTACAAGGTGCACAAGGTTCTCAAGGTAACCAAGGCATAACAGGGGCAACTGGTGTAGAAGGTCCACAAGGAATACAAGGCCCGCAGGGAGAAATCGGTCCAACGGGTGCAGAAGGTCCTAAAGGAGTGCAAGGTATACAAGGAGTAACAGGTCCAACAGGAGCACAAGGAATGCAAGGGTTACAAGGTATACAAGGTCCAACAGGAGTGGCAGGAGCTGCAGGAGCTCAAGGTGCACAAGGCATACAAGGCGCAACCGGGCCAGCTGGAGCACAAGGCATACAAGGTGCACAAGGAATCCGAGGAGAAACAGGGGCAGCTGGAGTACAAGGAATCCAAGGAGTTCAAGGGATACAAGGGATAACGGGATTGATCGGTCCTCAAGGTGCACAAGGTCCTCAAGGAGTGCAAGGAATAATAGGGCCGACTGGAGCTATTGGTTTGCAAGGACCTCAAGGAATACAAGGTATAGTAGGCCCAACAGGAGCACAAGGCTCTCAAGGAATGCAAGGCATACAAGGAATAACAGGTCCGACAGGTGCGCAAGGAATTAGAGGTCCCCAAGGGAATCTAGGAGAAAACGGGATAACAGGTCCTCAAGGGGTGCAAGGTGCACAAGGTATTGAGGGACCCAAGGGACCACAAGGAAATATTGGGGCTACGGGCGTAACTGGAGAAACAGGAGCGACAGGAGAAGTAGGGGCGACAGGAGCACAAGGAATACAAGGCGTTCAAGGGATTATGGGGATACAAGGAAGTACAGGAATGACCGGACCAACTGGAGCAACGGGAGTAACCGGGATACAAGGTTCTCAAGGTATACAAGGCCCACAAGGACCAACTGGAGCAAGAGGAGCGACAGGGGTTAGCGGTAGTGTAGGACCGGCCGGAGCGCAAGGTGGTCAAGGACCTATTGGAGCTGTGGGACCTACCGGAGCCACTGGTAGTGCAGGTTCAATAGGTTTCTTGGGAATAGCGGGAGCGACTGGAGCGACTGGTTTACCTAGCGGGGGCGGTTATTTCTTTTCTACTTCAACGAGTGCAATTGCAGCGAATGCGTTCATACCAATCAATTCCGGATCTACAGTTTTTGGTTCGGGTGTCAGTTTAACAAATGCAACAACTGTAACGTTAAGTACGCCGGGAATCTATTTAGTAAGCTATTATTTTCAAGGTGATCCAACTGCTGGAAATGAAACGATTTCAGTGAGGCTCACGTTAAATGGTACGCAAGTTGCGGGGAGTTTTATTTTTTATGTTACAGGAGGTACTTTTGTATTAGAACCAGCGATTTCTAATACGATGGTCATTAATGTTGTTTCTTCAAATGCTACTTTATCTTTACAAAATGGCCCATTAGCTATTGGTCATGTAACGACATTATCTGGTGTGATAACTGCTAGTTTAAATGTATTAAAAATAGTTTGATATGTTAGTTATAACGGGGGAGATGCTTGTGAGGGATCAAGATAAGTGTAGTAAGTTTCAAGCACCTATTCCTTTTCCAGCGTCAGGTATTACGGGGCCAACAGGTCCAACAGGTCCGACAGGTTCTTTAGGTGGACCAACTGGACCACAAGGAATACAAGGCGTACAAGGGCCAATTGGTCCAACGGGTCCGACAGGAATACAAGGAGTGCAAGGGGTGCAGGGAGAAAATGGTCCAACCGGCCCAACTGGTTTAACTGGACCACAAGGTTCTCAAGGTAATCAAGGACCTATGGGAGAGCGAGGCCCACAGGGAATACAAGGTGTTCAAGGAATACAAGGAGAAAGAGGTCCGACTGGTCCAACTGGTATTCAAGGGATACAAGGAATTCCTGGCCCAATCGGTCCGATCGGTCCAACAGGAATACAAGGCATACAAGGAATGCAAGGAGAAATCGGTCCAACCGGCCCAACAGGAATACAAGGAATACAAGGAGTGCAAGGGGAAATTGGTCCGACTGGTCCAACTGGAAATACTGGTATACAAGGTGTGCAAGGTAATTTAGGAGGTAGTGGTTTACAAGGTGTAACCGGAATACAAGGAATACAGGGTCCGATTGGTCCAACAGGGCCAACTGGTTCTCAAGGAATTCAAGGGGAGCAAGGACCAATGGGTCCACAAGGGGAAACTGGTGTTCAAGGTTTACAAGGTCCCCAGGGAGAAATGGGGCAGGTAGGTCCAACAGGAATACAAGGAATACAAGGAGTGCAAGGTGTAATCGGTCCGACTGGTCCAACCGGTTTACAAGGTGATCCAGGTCCAACCGGCCCAACAGGAGCCACTGGGATAACTGGTCCGACAGGTTCTGCAACTGGCCCGACTGGAGCAACCGGTCCAACTGGTCCACCAGGAGGTCCAACTGGTCCAACCGGTCCAGCAGGATCACCAGGGGGTCCAACTGGTCCGACTGGAGCAACAGGGGCAACAGGAGCGACCGGAGCAACAGGAGCGACTGGAATTCAAGGGGTACAAGGAATCCAGGGACCGACCGGAGCAACTGGTGTAACAGGTTTGCAAGGAGTACAGGGACCAATGGGGGCAACGGGTCCAACGGGTGATCAAGGCATTCAAGGTCCACAAGGGATACAAGGAGTAACCGGTCCGACTGGTCCGCAAGGTCTACAAGGAATCCAGGGGCCGGTAGGAGCAACCGGCCCAACCGGCCCGCAAGGTGTGCAAGGGGTACAGGGGCCAATCGGGCAGGCAGGCCCACAAGGAATTCAAGGCATACAAGGTGAGCAAGGCGTAAGGGGAGCAACGGGTCCAACTGGTTTACAGGGGTTACAAGGAATTCAAGGCATACAGGGACCAACTGGCCCCCAAGGAATCCAAGGAGTACAAGGGCTAAGCGGCATAACAGGCCCAACCGGTCCACAAGGAATTCAGGGCATACAGGGACCTCAAGGAAATATAGGTCCAACCGGTTCGACTGGAATCCAAGGAGTGCAAGGTCCAGAGGGTCCAACTGGTCCAATAGGGGCAACAGGACCACAAGGAATTCAAGGTATACAAGGTCTACAAGGCCCAACCGGTCCACAGGGCATTCAAGGAATCCAAGGAATCCAAGGGCCTATTGGTCCAACCGGCCCAACTGGACCGCAAGGAATTCAAGGGATAACCGGTTCGACGGGACCAACGGGGCAGACTGGAGCAACAGGAGCGACGGGAGTAACGGGCCCTCAAGGTCCACAAGGAATTCAAGGACCACAAGGCGTAACAGGAGCAACCGGAGCAACAGGAGCGACGGGAGCAACAGGTCCACAAGGAATCCAAGGAATTCAAGGTTCGCAAGGGATAACGGGTCCAACGGGAGCAACCGGAGTGACTGGAATAACAGGCCCACAAGGAATCCAAGGAATCCAAGGACCACAAGGTGTGACGGGAGCAACCGGCGCAACAGGAGCGACAGGAGCGACAGGTGCAACAGGCCCGACAGGAATCCAAGGAATCCAAGGCATAACAGGAGCAACAGGGAGAACGGGAGTAACAGGCCCAACCGGAGCAACGGGTCCAACCGGCTTAACGGGAGCAACAGGATCATCTGCTATATCAACAGGTGGAGGCTATTTCTTTTCTACTTCAACGAGTGCAATTGCCGCAAATGCCAATATTTCAATTAATAGTGGATCTACAGTGTATGGAACAGGAGTATCTTTAACTAGCCCTACAACGGTTACTGTATCTACGACAGGGATATATTTAGTAAGTTATTATTTTCAAGGGGATGCAAGTGCTGGGAATGAAACGGTGTCTGTGAGATTACTATTAAACGGAACACAAGTAGCAGGGAGTTTTATACAAAATGTAACGACATCAACTGTAGTAATCGAACCAGCCATTTCAAATACGCTTCTTGTGAATGTAACGAGTGCCAATTCAACATTAATATTACAAAATGGTCCGTTAGGGGTAGGGCATGTAACGACCATAGCAGGTGCAATTACGGCAAGTTTAAATGTAGTGAGAATTTTATAAGAAACATCAAAAACACAAGGAATGCCTTTTAGACACACCTTGTGTTTTTGATGTTAAATGAACCATTTCTTTATCTTTTCGGCTGAAAAATATGTTGAAAGAAGTATTTGTGATGTAAGTTATCTACAATTTTATTTGCTTGATATGTGCGATGTTGCTCGAGTCGAAGTCTTTGCTCCATCATTTTTATTGCGTGATCAGATAAACGTAACATTATACATTTCTCCTTTTCTATAAATATAGGTGACTTATTTGGTATCGATCCCATATTTATTATTAAGGAGGCAAAATGTGTAACATAGGCAAAAAGCACCTTCCTCTCCCATTACGCTTACGAGGTTAGCTGTCGGACTCGGGAAGTGAGAGTTTCCCTACTTAAATAAGATTCGCCCCAAGTAGCAAAGCTACAAAAATGGTTCCCCCGCTCCAAATTTTGGACTCAGCAAAAGGTTTTATAAAGTAAAAGATAACATAAATAAACCAATGAGTCAAACTATTTGTTGTTTTCTGATTTTTTAAGCGAAGTTAAAACCACTCCATCGGGTAATATGATCTCCTTTATTTCAATAAAGCCATGTTTTTTATATAAAGACAGAGCAGGGGTATTTTCTTTTCCTGTTTGTACAATATATGTTTTGGAAGGGGAGAACATGTCAAATACATAAAGTAGTAGTTTTGTTGCAATCCCTTTATGAAAATGATCGGGGGATACTACTAAACGATGAATATCTACTTCCTCTTCATCCATTTTAAAAGAAATAAACCCAGCAAGTGTATCTTCAAAAAAATAGCCGTAAAAAATTTCATCACAAGATTGAATATCGGCTACAGTATCATAAAGGCGAGGGATAGCTGTACTATTTATATATTTCGCCTCAATTTCATAAGCGGGTATTTGAATGCTTAAAATAGAAGTTGCAGTTTTGTGAGAAGTTGTTATTAATTTTTGAATCATAGAATAGAAACCTCCTTGTTGGCTGTATTTTCATAGATTTGACAAGATTTTTCTTTTTTGGATATAATAATTACATAGTTACACAATAAGTTAGTAGCTAAATTGAATTACACTATAATAGAAATGGAGGACTAAAGATGGGGTGGATTATCACATTAATAGTTGGTGCTATTATAGGTGCAATTGCAGGTTCTATTACAGGTAAAGACTTTCCTGCTGGCATGTTTGGAAATATAATTGCTGGTTTATTAGGAGCTTGGTTAGGCGGTAAATTATTTGGAGATTGGGGTCCATCACTAGGTGGTATTCATATTGTACCAGCTTTATTAGGATCAATTGTTCTCGTTCTTATTGTATCATTTGTAGTGAAAGCTGCAAGGAAATAAAGAGTTATATTATGATAAAAAGCCCTATATAAGGGCTTTTCATCATTCGAAGAGGTGGTTTTATTGGAGAAAGTAAGTTTAAGAAAACGAGATAAGTTGAAAAAATTTTTTAGAGAACACAATTATTTAGCAGTGTTACTTGGGTTTGCATTATTGTTCATTAATATTTTATTACTAACAAAAATATCATTTGTTTTTACACCGTTTATCGTCTTTTTAAAAACAATTTTCTTCCCAGTATTATTAGCGGGCGTACTATTTTACATTTTGCATCCATTCGTTTCGCTTTTAGAAAAGAAAGGTGTTTCAAGAATCGTATCAATAGCCTCGATATACTTAATCGTAATTGGATTATTTGTGTTTTTAGTTTTAACGGTTATTCCAATTATTAAAGATCAAATTGATGCATTAATAGATAACTTACCGTATTTCGGTCATGAAATTGAACGAGCAGCACGTAGATTTGGGGAAAGTAATTTACTAGGAAAAATTCAGGAGAATTTAAATATTGATGTAGCGAGTATGGTAAAAGACTATACAGTTGATTTTACGAAATCTTTATCATCAGTAACAGGAAATGTAACTGGATTTTTAAGTACTATTACAGAGGTCGTTTTAACGTTTGTAATGGTTCCGTTTATATTGTTCTATCTTTTAAAAGATGGTGAGCAATTACCAAATCACTTTTTAAAGTTTATTTCAGAACAAAGACGACCAGCAGCGATGAGAATACTAGACGATATGCATTATGCGATTAGCTCGTATATTAGAGGACAAATTATCGTTAGCTTATTTATCGGTATTATGCTATTAATTGGTTACCTTATTATCGGTATTAAATATGCAGTACTACTCGCTATTTTAGCGATGATTGTAAATATCGTTCCGTACGTAGGACCAATTATCGCAATTACACCAGCGTTAATTATTGCGTTTATTGATTCGCCGGGGATGGTTTTAAAGGTAATTATTGTAATGATGGTTGTACAATTAGCAGAAGGTAAATTTATTTCTCCGCAAGTCATGGGGAAAAAGCTAGATATTCACCCGATTACTATCATTTTTATTATTTTAACTGCCGGAAATTTATTTGGAATTATGGGGATTATTTTAGCAATTCCAGGATATGCGATACTAAAAGTGTTAGTTACGCACGGTTATCGATTTGTTAAGTTGAATACGTAGGAAAAAGAGCTAAAACAGTATTATCTGTTTTAGCTCTTTTTTATTAACAATTGATGTGCATATTGGCGTGCCCATTGATCCGCTTCTAATATAGCATCTAGTGAAGGATCTTTTACGTTATGATGGGCTTCAACTGTTTTGTAAATTGTTTTTTCAATATCGAAAAAGGCAATTTCATTTTTTAAGAATAGTGCATTCGCAATTTCATTTGCTGCGTTTAATACAGCAGGAGTAGTACCACCAATTTTGCCACATTCATATGCGTATTGTAGACAAGGAAACTTCTCTAAATCTGGTTTTTCAAAATGTAAACTACCGATTTCTAATAAATTTAATTTTTCAATGGATATATATTTTACCATGAAAAAACCTCCAAAGTTGTTTCGAGTATTTCTGCAAACCTATATAATATTAGACAATTGAAGTGGAAATTCCTGCTATATAAAATAGAAAATTTTGGTTTGTTCAGAAGTGAAATGTGATAAACTGTAAAAAAATAACGAAAAGCGATGAAAGAGAAGAGTACATATTCGAAACTTTTCAGAGAGCTGATGTGTGGTGGGAATCAGCAAGGAATGAATATGGAATGGGCTCTGGAGCTTCTAACTGAAATGAGTAGGTAAAGACGGTTACTTCCCGTTATTGAAGTGTGAAGTGAGCTATAAAGATAGCTAATTAAGGTGGTACCGCGGGAGTCTCTCGTCCTTTTTTTAGGATGAGGGGCTCTTTTGTTTTGAGAAAGGAGGAGTTAGGATGAGTGACAAAATAATGTTAACAGGAATTAAGCCGACAGGTTATCCGCATTTAGGAAATTATATTGGTGCAATTAAACCTGCGTTGCAAATGTCAAAGAAGAATGAAGGAAAAGCATTGTATTTTATAGCAGATTATCACGCGTTAAATGCTGTGCATGATCCGAGCCAGTTTAGTAGTTATACGAAAGAGGTAGCAGCTACTTGGTTATCGCTTGGACTTGGGGAAGATGTTATTTTTTATCGGCAAACAGAAGTACCAGAGATTCTAGAATTAGCTTGGATATTAGCTTGTCTAACTCCGAAAGGGCTTATGAACCGTGCCCATGCATATAAAGCAAAGGTAGAGCAAAATAAAGAGGCGGGTTTAGAGGTCGATGCCGGAGTGAATATGGGGTTATATACGTATCCGATCTTAATGGCAGCTGACATATTGCTATTTCAGGCTACGCATGTGCCAGTCGGAAAAGACCAAATTCAGCATATTGAAATTGCGCGTGATATTGCGACGTATTTTAATCATACTTTTGGCACGACATTTACACTTCCGGAGTATGTCATACAAGAAGAGGGTGCAATATTACCAGGGCTTGATGGAAGAAAGATGAGTAAAAGTTACGGGAATGTGATCCCATTATTTGCAGAGAAAGAAAAACTACGCAAGTTAATATTTAAAATCAAAACAGATTCTTCACTTCCAAATGAACCGAAAGAACTAGAAACGTTATATACAATATATAAAGAATTTGCGACAGAAGATGAAATGCAGTCGTTACGTGAAAAATATGAGACTGGAATCGGATGGGTCGATGTGAAAAAAGAGTTATTCCGCGTTGTAGACCGTGAATTAGCTGGGCCACGTGAGAAATATGCTATGTATATGAATGAACAGAATTTATTATATAAAGCGTTGGAAAAAGGTGCTGAGCGGGCGCGGACTATTGCGAAGGTAAATTTAACAGAAATTAAGAAACGGATTGGATTTGAGAGGGAGCACTGAGCGTTCCCTCTTTTTTCTCTGTAACTTATTCGTCATATCGATGAGTAAAGCAAGGAGTTCGCATATTCTTTTGAAACTTATTAGTTGCATATATTAAAAAGTATGCTACTATAGGGTTGCTTATTAAACGTGTTTAATAAGTATAATGAAAGTCACTTAATAAAGATGTTTAATAAGTAGGGTTCATTTGATTACGAAGGAGATGATTCTATGAAAACAGAAAAAGAAAAGATGTTAGCGGGAGAAATGTATATTGCGGATGACGAAGAATTAGTAGCTGATAGGGTGAAGGCAAAACGTTTAACACGCCTTTATAACGAGGCGATGGAGACAGGAGATGAGAGGCGTTTTACATTATTAAATCAGCTTTTAGGTTCTTCAGCTGATGGGAAAGCGCAAATTAATCCTGATTTTCGTTGTGATTACGGCTACAATATCCATGTTGGAAAGAGCTTTTTCGCAAATTTCAATTGTGTGATTTTAGATGTTTGTGAAGTTCGAATCGGTGATAATTGTATGTTTGCACCTGGTGTCCACATTTACACTGCTACACATCCTTTACACCCAGTAGAGCGGAATTCTGGCAAAGAATATGGGAAGCCTGTAAAGATTGGTAACAATGTTTGGGTTGGCGGGGGCGCTATTATTAACCCTGGTGTTTCAATTGGAGACAACGCTGTAATTGCTTCAGGGGCGGTTGTGACAAAAGATGTACCTAATAATGTAGTAGTTGGAGGTAACCCAGCTAAAGTTATTAAAACGATAGACTTGTAGAAATCGTTTTTTATGAGTGCATGAATAAACAGATGTCGTATCGTATAGAAAAGGTGAAAGATGTTTCATATAAAGAAAAATAGTGCGGAAAATCGTACGAAGACATTACTTACTTCTTGAAACGCTCTTTTTCTTATTTGTTTTGCCGATTTTTTCGTTTGCTGTAAGTTTCTCTCATCGGTTATACAGCCTTTTTAGTCGGCTAGGTATACTAGGGGAGTCATTCGGAATACGTAATGCCTTGCTAGCTGTTTTATTATTTGTTCTCTTATCTGGAATTGTATCGTCTGTTACGAGAGAGAATATAACGAGTTAAACAGAGAGTGCATGCAGCGGAAATATATCAGCTCTATTGCTTTAGAAAATGATGTATGATATATTGTCAACGCAACTTATTAAAAAGGTTTAATAAGTATGTTGATTAAGGTGGTGAGCGATTTGAGTGAACAGTTTGTTACTCAAAAATCGATTAAAGAGACAATCCTTCGCGGCATTCGTAAAGTTCTTTTAGAGCGAGGTAGTGCAACGAAAGTTGAGCTTAGTAATACATTAGAAATTAGTTTTCCAACGATAAGTAAATTTATAGAAAAAATGAAACAAGACGGTGAAGTCACTTTAGCTGGTTTAGATGATTCAAGTGGTGGAAGAAGAGCGAAACGATATGAATATAATCCAGAATATATGTTAGGTTTAGCGATATTTTTAGAAAAAAATGAAACAAACTATACAATTTTCAACTGTTTAGGGGAAGTAAAAGAACAAGGAAGTACTTCAAGTATGTTAATTGATACGGGCGTAAATCTATTATCTAAACATATTGAAGGTCTTATCGCTACCTTCCCGAAAATAAGCTCTATATCAATTGGTGTGCCTGGTTCGGTTGATAATGGTCGTATTTTTTATATTCCTGGATATGAAAAGTTCCAAAATTTTAATTTGAAAAGTCATTTGGAGGAACAGTTTTCTATACCAGTAGTAATAGAAAACGATATGAATGCTGCAGTGCTTGGTTATTATAAAAACACTGGAAACTATGATAATTCCTCTCTTGTATATTTGTATTCCGGTCAAAATGGTCCAGGTGCAGGTATTATAGTAAATGGAGATGTCGTACGCGGAAGCACATTTTTCTCAGGAGAGATATCTTTCGTCCCGCAGTATAATAATAAAAATTTCTTGCAAGCTTTGAGAAGTGAAGATTCGAATAATCCAGAGGAATATAATATAGATGCTATTACTCGTTTAATCGCTACATGTATAGCTATTATTAACCCTCATGCTTTTATCTTCTGTGATGATGAAGTGAATCAATTTGTAATAGATCAAATTGTAAAAAGTTGTCCGCAGTACATCCCGGCGGAACATATTCCGAAAATAACAGTGAGTAATTGGAAAGAAGATTATTTATATGGATTAAAAAGTCTAGGACTTGATCTTATGATTACGAGAACGAATAAAGAAAATTAAATGTCCTGGCAATGAAGCATCCAATTGTCAGTTGAATAACATAAAAGAAAAGGTGTCGATTATGAAAATTGAACATGTAGCAATTTGGGTGAATGATTTAGAAGGAATGCGTGATTTTTATAAACAGTATTTTAATGGTGAAGAAAATAGCTTATATGATAATCCGAAAAAGCAATTTAAATCTTATTTTATAACTTTTGAAGGTGGTGCGCGTCTAGAACTTATGAAGCAGGTAGGGTTAGATGATGCATTACAAACACAAACAATAGGATATGCACATATTGCTTTTTCTGTAGGTAGTGAAGAAAAAGTGAACGAATTAACGAATACATTAAAAGAAGCAGGATACCCTGTGTTAAACGGCCCACGAACTACAGGGGATGGTTACTATGAAAGTGTAGTAAGTGATCCTGAAGGAAATCAGATTGAGATAACGATCTAACATTTTATTTACGGCAAACGATAAACCCCTCATTTCGCGTTACCATGACGAGAAATGAGGGGTTTATATTGCTATATAAAATGAAAGGAAGAGCCATTCTATTTCACATATAAATTGGATTGTTGAAACTCCTTAATAATCCTCTCAATAACAGGAGGAAGATTACTCGGTAACTCATTTAGTGAAAAGAAGCGTAGTTCTTTCGATTCCGTATGGTTGCATACAAGCTCACCGTGGAATTCTCGGCAAATATAAACAACGAGTACACCGTGTACTTGATCGCCATTTGGATAGATTTGAAAGAAATCTGGCCCTGAGTATGTACGGAATAGTTCTGGATTTTTAATAATAAGTCCAGTTTCTTCATATACTTCTCGCTTTAAAGCATCTTCTAATGTTTCGTTATATTCTAAAGCGCCGCCAATAATGCCCCAGCGGTTAAAGTCTGTACGGAGCTGCAGTAATACTTCACCTTTTTCATTTACTATAATGGCGTGCGAACCTATTAAAATAAGTGGATGATTTCCTACTAAATTTCTCATGTCTTCAATATAACCCATGTTTTGACTCCTTGTTTTTAATAGTAATTAGGAAGTTCTTTTAACATTCTTTCTGTTTTACGTGCTGTAAAGGCTAAGTTATGATCATCTTTCGTTCTGAAAAATAATGTGCGTAAAAAGGTTTTAATATTGGCACATAAAATACAATACTCATTAAGCGAAAGGCGTTTTCTAATTTGGGGAAGCCTTTTTATTTTTTTATGAATAATAGAAATTAACTCGTCTTGCGGAAAGTCATGATACAACATCGCTAGTAAAGGAGTAACGATGCGTTCATCTTCGTTATTATGAAAAAGGTCAGATGGAATGAAGATTTTATTTAATAAACAATGAATTAACTCTTCGTACCATTCAAAAGTTGTATACGTATTATGAACAATTTCCGTAAAGGCATCAGATACGTGAGCAAGACAATGAGCCCATCCTTTATTTTCAATATAGCCTCGGAAATCTGTTTCTAAGTTTGTGTATGTAATGAGTTTGTTTTTTATTTCTTCAATATCCTCCTCCGTACAAAAGTAGTGCGAATTAGCGAATTGGAGTATTAACGCAAGTAACGAAACAGTGTAAGAACGTGTGAAAACCCCATCTGAATGCGGGGAGTATATGTCACAATATAAATATTCATCACTTAAACAAGTTTGCAACAGTAATTTTAGTTGATCATCCATAAGGAATTCATGATGAATGAAATGTGCAAAACATTTATATATAAGTTGATAACGGACGTAACTATCAGTCGTTCCGATAAACTGAAGCATGTTCAAAGTTAACTCATTAATATCTATATGTCGCAGTTGCGTATAGTCATTTTGTTGTATAAGCTCTAACTGTTGTTGCAGCTCTGTAATATCCAATGGAGAACCTCCTCCGCACTTTAAAGATGCGATGTTTTCTAGTATTCTATATATTCAAGGACAATCCTGCTCATGCAAGGAGAACAAGTAGAAATTCAAGTATGACATAGATGAGGGAAGAATATGACGACCATAGAACAGTTAGAAAAACATTTTAAAATAAGAAGAAATGATTCTTCAATCATGATAAAAGAAAATAATGCAGAGATTTTTACAGAAGAGCAATTAAAGGAAATGATGCAGTATTGCGTTGCTGAGGCTGAAAAAGAGGGAATAGAAAACATACATTTTGAGATTTCTTCAAAAAGCCCAAATTATGATGTGTATAAGAAATGTTTCGAAACGTATTCATTTGAATATGTTACTGAAAACATGATTGTATGTAAGGATATATATGAAGTAGAAGATGTAGAAAGTGACATTGATTTTAAGTTGATTGAAGAAGTAGGTGAAGATGCTTTTTATTCACTTTGGAACGAAATGACGGAAGAACAAGTCACTTATGATCAATTTGTAAATATGATGCTACAAGAAATTGGTGAGCAGTGGAAAGAACATTGTTTAACTGCGAGTATTAATGAAGAGCCGATCGGAATTGTAATCCCGCATATTGAGAGAGGTACGTTAGAAGAAGGAAAACTCATGTATTTCGCAGTCGCTCCAAATATGCGAAATAAAGGGTATGAAGCAGCATTCTTTACAGGTGCAATGTTTGTCTTAAAGGAAATAGGTGCTTCTTATTATATTGGTGAGGCAAATGTACAAAATGAGTGGATGAAGGATGTTTTTGAAAAGAACGGATGTCAGCTGCTTAGTTGTACTGAGCGATATGTGAGGGTGTTTTAGGAGGAGGAATGGTCTATATTCTCGAACTCGTATAGCGGGAGGGGACTATTTATGTTAAAACAATCCATGCATTCATTCGTTTTACTGTATCCAAAGGTATTGTTAGAAGGCTGGAAAATTGAAAGAGTTTCAGAACGTTATGAAGGCGAAAAGTGGGAAACTTTTTGGTTTCAGGTTGTTACTCCAAATGGAATGTTTCGGGTAAAAGAGTTTTTCCTCGATATAATGGAGCCAGTATTTCCAGATAGTTGTATTTCTCAAGCAAAAGGAGAATGCTTTCAATATAAATGGCTTGTGTATTGGAAAGGTGTAAATTATAAGGGAAAAGAAAGTTACGTTACATCTAGATGGAAAACACAAATTGAAGTTTCTGTTGATCGTGGATATGTAAACCAAGATGAAATGGAACGATTTCTATTTGAATTACAACCGGTAAATATGGAGCTTGGGAAAACGATATTATATACACCATTTCACTTATTAAGCTTTCAAGCGAAGAGAGGTGAAATGGGTGAGATAGGAAGATGTCGTGGGTGGAATGCTCCCGGAGACGTATCCTATGTAAAATTGCCAATTCATGAAAAGGTAAGTTGGAGACTTGAATCAGTCGGTTTTGGAAATGATGAAATACAATATGTATACTGGGATGAAGATAATGAACTATATGCACTTTGGGTTTGTCGGCATAAAAACAAAGCGTATTATCCTGTTTCTTCTTGGACAATGAATTATGGCCCAAAACAAATTATAAATGGATTAGAGTGTTATTCGCATCTTGATCGCGGGACAGTTGTATATGAAGATTTAGGTGATGAACAAATTGCATATGTATTTCGAGGGAATCCATGTACAAATTTTGAACAAGTAAAAGAACTTTTTGCCTCTTTGTAAGATAAAAAGAAAAATGAGAACGACAAAATAGATATTTCTATAATACAATAAAGAAAGATTCGATTATATGAGGAAGCGTTGGTGAAAGAATGGAGCAGCAAAGAAATGGGTTACAAGCAACTGTAGAAAGAAATGAAGATAATACGTTACAAATAAAGTGGGAAAATAATATAGAAGAAGTTCGCATTTATTGGAGTACTTCACCAGATCATATTGAAGAAAATGGAGAATTACTTGCAACGGTAAATGGAGAATCATCATGTACAATTGAAAACCCGAGTGAAAATGAGCGTCCATATTTTAGAATAGTAGGAAGTAATGGACAAGCAGTAACAGTAGCTGAGCGTAGATTGCCATTACAAGGCGCGTTTAACTTCCGTGATATGGGAGGCTATGAAACGACTGAAGGCCGTAAAGTAAAATGGGGCAAGTTGTACCGTTCTGAAGAATTAGCAGGACTAACAGAGTGGGATATCGACTATTTACAAAAGTCTGGATTAAAGTTAATTTGTGACTATCGTACAGACTTTGAAGTGAAGCATAAGCCAAATCCTGAGATTACAGGTGCTCGTCAAGTGTGCTTACCAGTTATGCAAGACTTAGCGAAAGACTTGAACATAAATGAGTTTTTCCAAGTTGGTGACCTTTCTATGTTAGGGAAACCAGGTGAATACCTTGTGAAAATGAATCAAGATTTCGTAAGTGGTAATGAGGCATTCGTGAGCTTCTTAAACTTAGCGCAAAACCCGGAAAACTTACCGTTAGTAAACCATTGTACAGCTGGAAAAGACCGTACTGGATTTGGATCAGCATTATTATTACTTTTACTAGGTGTACCAGAGAAAACAGTAATGGAAGATTATTTACTAAGTAACGGTTTCCGTGAAAAGTTAAACGAGAAAATGATGTCCTTTTTAGGTGCAAAACTACAAAACGATGAGAGTAGAGCGATATTAGGTGCGATGTTCGAAGCTCGTGCTGAGTATTTACAAGCTGCGATTAATGAAATTAAGAAGCAATATGGTTCAGTTGAAGCGTATGCTGAAAAAGCACTTGGCTTTACGAAAGAGTCGTTAGAGGAAATGAAAGTGTTATTGTTAGAAGATAAATAAAGAGGAGGGAGGCTGATTGGATTAGCCTCCTTTTCTTATTGTTGTTATAATTAGGCTATGAGAATATAGGAATTGAGGAGAACATCATGAAATACAAAGTTATATTATTCGACGTAGATGATACATTATTAGATTTCCCTGAAACGGAAAAATACGCACTACATAATGCGTTTGTACAGTTTGGTATGCCTACAGGGTATAGTGATTATCTTGCAAGTTATAAAGAGATTAGTAATGGATTATGGAGAGATTTAGAAAATAAAATGATTACGCTAAGTGAATTAGCGGTAGATCGATTTAGACAATTGTTTGCACTGCATAATATAGAAGTAGATGCACAGCAATTTAGTGACGTATATCTTGAAAACTTAGGGAAAGAAGTACATCTTATAGAAGGTGCAGTGCAATTATGTGAGAATCTACAAGATTGCAAGCTAGGCATCATTACGAATGGATATACGAAGGTACAACAATCTAGAATTGGAAATTCGCCTTTAAGTAACTTCTTTGATCATATTATTATTTCTGAAGAGGTTGGCCATCAAAAACCAGCACGTGAGATTTTTGATTATGCATTTGAAAAGTTTGGGATTACGGATAAATCAAGTGTACTAATGGTTGGAGATTCGCTCACTTCTGATATGAGAGGCGGAGAAGATTACGGCATTGATACGTGTTGGTATAATCCGAGTTTGAAAGAGAATAAGGCAAGTGTTAAGCCGACTTATGAAGTGGAGAGTCTGCTGCAAATTTTAGAACTTGTAGAAGTGGCGGAAGAAAAGGTAGTTTCATTTTAATTGTGTCGATATTTGTTGATAAATCGATATTCTTTGTCGGATCGTCGATATATCGAAAAAATCGTTGATATATTTTGAATTGCTGCGGTCAATTTAGGAAAGAGCTGTGTAACAACTAGAGGTGAATAAAGAATGTTAAAGTTTTTATTTGAGTTAGACAAGAATATCCCACAAAAGGATGAACCACGGTATGATGCCTATTCCAAGGGCTTTATCGAAGGGGATGTAACGATTCACGCGAGTAACAGTGTATTTTTTCAAAAGTCATGTATGAAGGTCGCAGAGCTCGGTATTTATTTAGGACAGTGGATGGAGCAAGTGCAACACGGGCAGAATGTACATATGAATTATGAAACGCCTGACCGTGATGAGACAATTCTTAGTTTCTCCTATGAAGAGGACAATCAATGGAGAGTTTCTTCCAGTTGGCAACAATTTGAGGTTCAGGAATGTATTTCTACTACAGCATTAGTGGAGAGTGTTCAGCGTTATTTATATGAGTTAAATAAAGAACTGCGCGCGTTAGAATATCCTGTGACGTTTGATCAGTACTTAAGAGGAGAGCGGGTGATGCAGCTTTCTTACAAACGACTGTGTGATAGTAAAGCGGATACGGTGCCTATTGAGGTTTACAATGAAAGCGACAGAGTAGGTACAGTACGGGGGTATTATAAAAATACGTTGATGAGAGTGCTAGATTTCATTCCGAAAGTCGGTAGTAATATTATTTATGAAATAAAGGATAGTAAGGACAATATTCGCGTCATTGCAAAGGATGTAAGTAGGCAGCGTCAAAGAAGAATTTTAGTAACATATAAAGATAATCATGATGCGGAGCATGAAATACTTGTATGTGACGGAAAGTTATTGGATGCAAATTTCTTATTTACCTTTACATATAAGAGAGAAGAATTTGTTGTTCATAAAACTATTTTTGGGATGGGAAAGTTATTACGAAATGGCTATGTAATCGCAGATTGGAATATTCGTCTTGAGGAAGATATGTATGATATTGAGATGAATGTATATGATGAGGGTTATATAGAGGATCAATATTTACTATTGGGCGTATTTCATGCGGTTTTGTATGGGTGATAAATGAAAAATACCGGTATTCTTTGTGAAAAGAATGCCGGTATTTTTTATTCATCCTCAAAAATAAAAACTTCATCAATCGTACTATGAAGTACCCTCGCAATATCGTGAGCAAGCTGCAAGGAAGGATTATATTTTCCTTTTTCGAGATGGTTAATTGTTTCACGACGTACACCAACTTGTTTCGCTAAATCTTCTTGCGTCATGTTCAATTTGGCGCGGTATTCTTTTATTTTCGTTACGAATGCCATGGTACATCATCCATTTCATCAACTGGTTTATCGTAAAAGAACATAGAGAATCCGAACGTAAGAATAAGTGTGCCGAAAATAAGAGCGATATCAATTTCTTGTAGCACCGGGTTTGGAAATAACATTTCAATGAACATAATGATAGCGGTAGTTAGTAACGTAACGATAAAGGCATTGCGGCACGATTTATTGACGATTTGTTCAAATAGTTCATCGTGTTGAACCGTTCTATACGTTGTGAAAAAAGAGAAGAAACAGAACATAGTAAACAATCCTTTGTCGTAAAAAAAGCCGAGGAAGCCAAAGAAACCGAGAAATCCTAAATATTTAATCCAAGTTGTTTTCACGATAGATTCTCCTTTCAATGTTAGAAATAATTCACGTTATGTTATAAATATATCACACATGGAAATGTATGGTAATAATAGTTTTCCAATTCTTTTCATAATAATAGTAAAAAGAGGAAATATACTGCGAAATAAAGAGGATAATATTGTAAAATGGTTGTAAGGAAGGGGAGGAAGGTATGCTAACTTGGATCATGATCGTTGTATTACTTGTAGTCATTACTGTAGTGGCGACGGTGTTAATTGGGCGAAAGGGTGATGCAAATTATAGTAAAGCGACAAAGGGGAATATTAGAAGGCTTACGATGATTTATATGATACTAGCTGTCGTTTTAATCGTTGGATTAGGTCTGTATATTTATTTCAAAGGTTAAAAACTGAAAAATACAAAAATAAAAAAATATAAGTATGCTATAATGTTAATATAGTTATTTGGTAATTAAGGAAGGGATTGGATGTAATGATTGAAATTACGAATGTGTCAAAAAGTTATAATGGGTCTACCTATGCAGTAAAAGATTTAAGTTTATCAGTGCCTAGCGGAGAAATCTTTGGATTTTTAGGACCGAATGGTGCGGGTAAATCAACGACAATTAAGATGATTACTGGTATTCATGGGGTGGACAAAGGGACGATTACGATTAACGGTATAGATATTATGAAAAATCCGATGGAAGCGAAAAAGACGTTTGGTTATGTCCCAGATAGTCCAGATATGTTTTTACGATTAAAGGGAATTGAATATTTAAACTTTATGGCAGATATGTATGAAGTGCCGAAAGAAGTACGACAAGAACGAATTGAGTCTTTAGCGAAGAAATTTGATCTTTATAATGCATTATCGGATCAAATTCAAAGTTACTCGCACGGTATGAGACAAAAGATTGTTATTATTGGTGTGCTCGTGCATGAGCCAGATGTATGGATTTTAGATGAACCGTTAACGGGGCTTGATCCGAAATCTGCATATATTTTAAAAGAAATGATGAGAGAACATGCGGATAAAGGAAAGATTGTATTCTTCTCTACACACGTATTAGAAGTGGCAGAAAAATTATGTGACCGCGTCGCGATTATTAATAAGGGAAATCTGCAGTTTAAAGGGAATTTAGATGAAATGAGAGATCATTTTAAATCCAACGAATCACTTGAAAAAATGTTCTTGGAGATGACGGGCAATGAGTAAAATTTGGACGTTAACGAAAGTATTATTAAAATTAAATTATGCAGATTTTATAACAGATAAGAAGAAGCGATGGGCGTACGTATTTTCATTTGCAGCCATTTTATTTGTCGGCTTTTTACTATTTGGTTCTATCACGCATGCAATGTATGAGGGAATGATACATTTAGGGCAAGATCCAGGAATGATTATCGCAATGGGACTTGCGATTGCGAGTATATGGGTATTTTTAATGAGTATTACGAACATTTTAACTGTATTTTACTACAGCAATGACATTGAAATGTTACTACCGTTACCATTAAAACCAGCGCAAATTATTTCGGCGAAATTTTTAACAGTCTTAATTACACAATACGTAATGAGTTCATTTATTTTATTACCAATCTTTATTACGTACGGGTTAAAAAGTGGCGCATTTATTACATATTACATATATATGATTTTTATTTACTTACTCTTCCCAATTGTGCCGTTAGTATTAGCTTCGTTACTGATGACAGTTATTATGAGGTATACGAATATAGCGAAAAATAAAGACCGAGGCAATATATTTATTGGAATCGTAAGTATACTATTTATTGTAGGAATTAATGTGTTTTTACAGTGGAAAAATAAAAGCTCGTTTTCTGAAGATGCAATTGCGGATTACCTTGCAAACAACCAGTCTTCTCTTTTAGTACAAATGACAAACTATTTTCCAACTACATATTTTGGAGCAGTAGCATTAGTAGAAAATGCAAATTGGAAGGGTCCTTTATACGTAATCATCTTTGCAGTTATTTCATTTGTATTTTTTGTGTTGTTTTATTACATTGCAGAGCGTACATATTTAAAAGGGGTTATTGGACTTTCAACGAGTACAGCAAAAAAAGAAGTCATTTCAGCAGAAGGCTTACAGAAATCTACGGTACAAAGTTCACATTTGAAAGCATATGTGAAAAAAGAATTTAAAACGTTATTCCGTACACCACAATTTTTCTTAAATTGTATTGTACAAACTTTCGTTATGCCGATTATGTTGTTCTTCATTTTATTCGTGCAAGATGGGAATTTAAAATGGATCACGGGATATATTGATAATCCAAAATCAGCAGGACTTGCAATTGGTGTTGGCCTTTGTGCCTCTCTATTTTTAATGGGAAGTAACGTCATCGCAACAACTTCATTCTCACGTGATGGAAGCTCTTGGTTTGTGAATCGATATTTACCTGTAAAAGCTTCGGATATCTTTTTTGCGAAAGCAATCACGGCTTGGTTAATTAATGTAATTATTTTAGCAGTGTTCGGTATTACGATGGCAGTTGTAGCGGGAATTTCTCCAGTATTTATGGTTCTTTGGTTCTTATTAAGTGCGAACGGTTTATTGTTAATTAATTTAATCGGCACACGCTGGGATGCACAAACTGCAGATATACATTGGGATACAGAGCAGAAATTATTTAAGAGTCGCTATACAACTTTGTGGAATTTTTTAGCTAATATTTTAATAGCTTTAGTTATTGTTGCGGGAGTAGGTTTATTATACTTCTTCCTTCAAGTAGGACTGTGGGTTATGTTTATCGTTTTATTTGTAATGTTTACGATTGTAAATTATATCTTTATTAAAATTTTAAAATTAGGTGCAGAACGTATATTGTCAAATATTGAATAAATAGATAGATCCTCTGTATTCGTGCAGAGGATTTATCCATAGATGGAGGAGAAAAGGTGAAGAAAATAGCAATTGTAACAGGGGCAACTCGTCTGAATGGAATTGGTGCAGCTGTATGCAAGGTGCTTGCTCAAGAAGGGATAGACATTTTTTTCACGTACTGGTCTCAGTATGATAAAGCGATGCCGTGGGGAATGCATGACAAAGAGCCCTTTTTGTTGAAAGAGGAGATTGAAAGTTACGGTGTTCGATGTGAAATGGCAGAAATCAACTTATCGCAGTCGTATTCGCCCAATCGTTTGTTTTATATGGTATCAGAACGGTTAGGCGATCCATCTATTTTAATTAATAATGCAGCGTATGCTACTCATACGAGAATTGAAGAATTAAATGTAGAACAGTTAGATAAACATTATACAGTAAATGTTCGAGCTACTATGTTATTAAGTTCATTATTTATAAAACATTATGCAAGCAAGGCGAGTGGCAGTATTATTAATCTTACTTCAGGGCAGTCACTCGGGCCAATGCCTGATGAACTAGCATACGTAGCGACGAAAGGGGCAATTGAAGCATTTACAAAATCAGTAGCACCAGTTGCGATGGAGAAGGGGATTACAGTAAATGCTGTTGATCCAGGACCGACGAATACAGGATGGATTACAGAGGAGCTGAAGCATCACTTAGTATGGAAGTTTCCACAAGGTAAAGTAGGAGAACCGGTGGATGCTGCGCGCTTAATTTCTTTTTTAGTCAGTGAAGAAGCAAAATGGATTACGGGGCAAGTTATTCATTCGAATGGTGGTTACTCATAAATATATTATGTTAACAATTATTGAGAAACAAAAAAACGAAAGAAAATTTTATTTTTTTGTGTAAATAAAATGTCAAGAAAGATAAAAATTTGATAGAAGAGTATATCGTTATATAAGGATCGTAATTCTTCATATGACAATATACTCTTTTTCTTTTAGTAAAGAGAAGAAAAATGAAGTAGAAGAAACTCGAATATTCGAATTGATTTATCATTTTTTGTACGTATTATTATGAAGATTACTGTCGGAAAAATGGTAATTCGTATGAAAAGGGATTTTTTAAGGGGAAATCGAATCGTAAAGGGGAGGATAAATAAAGTAAACATAGGGGGATTTATATGAAAATGAAAAAGGTCGCTATCGCATCGATAACAATTGGTACAATGCTTACTATGGCAGCTTGTAGTCCTTCAGCAGATAAAGATACAGAAAAGAAAGAGCAAGTAACAGCGCAAAATGAAGGAGAATCAAAAACGACAAGTGCAGATGAAGCGTCAAAAACAACGAAAGATACTGAAAAAGAAACAAATACTTCTTCAAATGAAAAAACAGATAAAGATACAAAAAACACGAAAGAATCATCGGGAACCGAAAGTAACGGTAAAACGTCAACTCAAAACGAGAATGTAAAAACAAAAGAAAAAGAGACGACAGGAAAGACGAATGATCAAACGACTAGCGGGAAAACAACAGATCAAAGTACAAGTACAAACTCAGACGGAAAAACAACGAAAGATCCGAAGAAAAGTGTAGCTGTGAAAACGAGTGTGAAAGAAGTTGCTGCATTAGTTGATAGCTTAGATAAGCAGTTAGCTGCTAATCCGAAATTAGAAACAGTAAATAAACTTGGAAAACAAATTAATGCAAAGTGGGATGTAATTGAGAAAGAGTTAGAAACATCACACCCAGCTGAATATAAAACAATCGGACAAAGTATGTATCCGTTAATTGTAGGAGCGGAGAAAGAAAAGATAGATATTACTAAAATGAAGTCATTAACGACGAAAACGAAAAAAGATTTAAATCAATTATTAACAAAACTTTCGTAGTTTTAAAAGCCTACTTGTGGGAGTAGGCTTTTTTTATGTTGAGAGTGTAATGAAGGTTTATGGGAATCATAATGAAAAAGGATGGTGATAAAAATGACAATCGATCGAATTTGTACAATTGGGCCAGCAAGTAATAATAAAGAAACGTTAGCGCAGTTAATAAGCAATGGTATGAAAATTGTTCGGCTAAATTTATCACATGGGACGCATGAAAGTCATAAAGGTATCATTCGTTTAGTGAAATCGTTAGATGATTCTATTAAAATTTTAGGCGATGTACAAGGTCCTAAAATAAGGTTAGGTGAAATGAAAGGAGAACAAATTGCACTTCAGGCGGGAGATTCTTTTATTTTACATACGCAACCAGTTACAGGGAGTAGTACGGAAGCAAGTGTTGATTATGAAGGAATCGCGAATGATGTGAAAGTTGGAAGTAGAATTTTAGTTAATGATGGTGAAGTTGAGTTAATCGTTGAGAAAGTAAGTACGGATAAAATAGAAACGAAGGTGAAAACAGGTGGTAATATCTCATCTCATAAAGGGGTGAACTTACCAGGCGCAATCGTTCGTTTACCAGCTATTACAGAGAAAGATAAAAAAGATATTCAGTTTCTTTTAGAAGAAGGTGTTGATTTTATTGCATGTTCTTTCGTAAGAAAACCTAGTCATATAAAAGAAATACGAGATTTTATACAACAGTATAAAGAAACGTCACCTAATTTAATTGCAAAAATAGAAACGATGGAAGCGATCGAGAATTTTCAAGATATATGTAAAGAAGTAGATGGAATCATGATTGCAAGGGGAGATTTAGGAGTTGAGTTACCGTTTCAATTTATTCCGCTCTTGCAAAAAATGATGATTCAGGAATGCAATCGAACGAATACATATGTTATTACAGCGACCCAAATGCTTCAATCTATGGTAGATCATTCGATTCCAACAAGGGCTGAGGTAACTGATGTGTTTCAAGCTGTACTGGACGGAACGAATGCTGTTATGCTTTCTGCTGAAAGTGCTTCAGGAGAGCATCCAGTTGAAAGTGTGAGTACACTACGTCTCGTTTCTGAATTTGCTGAGCATGTGAAACAAGACGGTCCTTTTGTGATGAAAGATGTACTGGAATTGCTGCATAAATCTTTGGGTGAGTGAAAAATAAAAAGAGGGCGGATATGTATCCGTCCTCGTGTGTTTCATTCTATTCTTGCTCTTGCTCATCCAAAATCTTTTCAAACGCAGCAGATACTTTCTCAAATTCCTCGTCATTTTCAATGTATGAGAATTCACTATCTTCTTCTACTTTTAAAAAGAAAATATCAATGTCTTCCTCGGTTTCTGTTTGGATATCTTCAACAAAGGCAACGGCAATATATTCTGCGCCTTCGATATCCATCGCTCCGAGCACTTCTACTTCTTGCTCTTCGTTATTCTCATCACTAAGCGTAAACACTTCGCCAACTTCAATATCAGACATATTCATTCTCCTCCTGTCCAACTCTAATAAATAGAGTGTTTAAACTGCATACATACTAATATAGTTTTCCATGAAAAACCAATTTCATACATAGGAAAAATTAAATTCTACTTCTTTCGTATGGGTATGCAGCTATAAGGAGCGCATGTTATCTTATTAAATCCATTCAACAATTGCATCCATAGTCTGTCTTGTTTTATCACGCTTTGGCTCTTCTTTACGGTAACCAAAAGCAACCATAACTGATACTTCAACATTATCGTCTTTTATAATGCCTTCTTGACGAAGTAAAGAATCTACTTTCTCTTTATCAAATCCTTCTATTGGACAAGAATCAATACCGATTTGAGCTGCGCTCGTCATCATATTACCTAAAGCAATATAAGTTTGCTTAGATGCCCAATCAAATACAGCACGATCGGATTGTAATAAGTTAAAATCTGTCTCCTGGAACTTTTTGAAAAATTCATATCTAATTTTTTGAGTGTCTTCAGGTAATTCAATAATATCATTCATCATATGTTTAATATACTCTGCATCATAATGCATATCTTTAATGTTTCTTGAAAGAACAATGACAAAGTGACTAGCTGTTGCAAGTTGCCCACCAGCGCCCCATGAATACAGTTGTAGTTTTTCTCTTAATTCTTTATTTTGTACGACAATAAATTTCCAAGGTTCATATCCAAAAGAAGAGGGAGATAATCTGCCTGTTTCTAAAATGAAATGAAAATCTTCTTCTGAAATTTTGTGCATGGGATTGAACTCTTTACATGCGTGTCTGAAATGAAAGGCCTCCATAATTTTCTCTTTTGTAATTTCTTTTGTATTTGTCATAAAAGTTCCTCTTTTCATTAATTTATTTTGTAAGTAAATTATATTTTTAAAGTAACATAGATACAAGTACGCACATTTATGTGTTATAGTATCAAAAAAGATACTATTGGTGAGGAAGGGATTTATGATGGATTGTTCAAACGAAAATAATATAAATTACCCGTTTTTAAATAAATATTCTTGTCCAGTGGAAGCTATGGTTGAGGTTATTGGCGGAAAATGGAAAGGAGTTATTTTGTATCATTTATTAGATGGTACAAAGAGGTTTAATGAATTAAAAAGATTAAAACCTAATATCACACAAAGAATGTTAACACTGCAGCTAAGAGAACTTGAAGCGGATGGCATTATACATCGTGAAGTATATCGTGAAGTGCCTCCGAAAGTAGAATATTCATTAACAGAGCTTGGTGAATCACTACGTCCAATCATTCTATTAATGATGGAATGGGCGACTCATAATATGGAGAAAGTTTTGGAGAGTAGAAATAAGAAAAATAATAGTTAAGAGTTGTAGAAATAAAAGGTGTCTTCCATACGTGAAGACACCTTTTATTTCTGTATTTTTACTTTTTAACTTCAACTGCTGAAGTTGGAATGGCAGCCAAGTTTGCAGTTTTACCATACCAATCAGCATGTTTAAAAACAACACCTTTTCCATATCCTTCAGTTGAAGTACGTTCCCATAGCGTTGTTGAATAGCTAGCAGTAGGGGATGCTGTACTTACGGAAGAAATTTGATTTTGCCAACTAGGAGACAAGTTTTTATAACCGCTACTTAGAGAAAAATACTCGCTACCTTGATTTGTACGTTTATAGAAGTCTGTACTACCAGGGCCGCTTCCTTCAACCCCAAGGAGAGGGATTGTATGATTCAACCTTTGTTTATCTTTTTCAATAAAAGCTTCTAGACTTTCTTTGCTCGAAAATCCATAAGATAACCAGTCTCCATTTTGATTTTGTTTCGGTAGAACTAAAGTTATTTTTATGTCTTCCTTTGATGGAGCATCCAATTGGTTAAACGAATCTACAGTCTTTTCATCTACAGTTACATATTCGAAAGAGGTAATTGAATAATCCTTTTCGGTACTAGCTGATACTGACCCCATTCCGCCAGTTAATGCTGAAATGGCTACCACTGCACCTACTATCCATTTTTTAAGCATGAATTCCTCTCCTTTACACTTAGTTTTTTACATAACTAAAATGTATGATAATTTGAATGTTTTATAAATGTTTAGAAATTTATAAAAATTAAACAGAATATTCTTTTATTGGTCTGGAGTAAGGAGGGTAATTTAAAAAAGGATTTACTTAAAAAGTAAATCCTTTTTGGGTGTTAGCAATAAAGTTATTGTGTAAATTTTTCAATTTGCTAACTGACTTCAAAACTCTACTGATTAAAGTTTCATTTTATCCAGCTATGAATCATACACTTCTTTTGCATTTGTAGAAGCTGCATCTAATAAAAGGAAAACAGCTGCTATCATATGTAGAACGATTACTATATAAGGAAAGAAGGCAACTAGAGTAACGATAATACCGATATAATGAGGGTACGTATTCATCGATGCTTTTTTAGATAATAAAATAGTAGTGATATGTAAAGCAATTAATAGTAGTAAAGGTATCCCATATAGGTTAACAAGACTTGGAAATACATAATAACAAGGAAGTAATAAAAGATGATAGATCCCTGTAGTCCACTTTAGTGTTTGTATGTAGGCTTTCAAAGTGAATCCTCCTAAAATAGTTCATATCTATATATTACCAAAAATAATAGGTGATTGGATATTGTTTATTTGTATTTTCGATAGATTATAATAATTTTATGTAAACTAATTGTTAGGTATCTATAAAATAGAAAAACCACCCAAACGAGGGTGGTTCGTATTATAAATAACTACTCAAAGAAGAAAGCGGAACCTTCACCTCACTACCTTCCTTCATATTCCGCAACACAACAGTGTTTGTACTAAGTTCGTCTTCCCCAATAATAAGCACATAAGGGATATTTTCTTTATTGGCATAATTAAGGGCGCGTTTTAATTTGCGTCCTGCTAGTTCAAGTTCGACTTTTAAGGAAGTGGTGGAACGTAATTGCTGGGCAATTTGTAAGCATTGTAACTCAGTCCCAAGCGGGATGATAAATAGATCCGCTGTAGATGAGATTGTTTCTTTCTGCGATAGTGCTGTATAAATAACGTCTAAACCGAATGAAATACCGACTGTTGGATAGTTTATATTATCACTACGGAAAGCTCCGATAATGTTATCGTATCGACCACCGCTACCGATGCTAGATGTAATCGATCCATCTTTTAAAAAGATTTCATATACAGTACCTGTATACATTGTGAGTCCTCGCGCTAAAAACGGGTTGAATATCGTATTTTCATTTATTCCAAGGGCGATTAAATATTGCTGTAATTGTTGTAGTTCGTTTACTCCATCGGCAACGAGTGGATTATTGAAAGCTTCTTTAAAGTCAGCGATAGTGAGCTTTAGACAAGATAATACGGTATTACATATCGTATCAGCCATTTCTTCAGAAATTCCGCGCTCTAATACATCTTTTCGTACACCATCAATCCCAATCTTTTCGATTTTATCTAATGATAAAATGACGTCACTTGTTAACTCAGTAGGGATGTTAATGGCCTGAAGAATACCATTTAACAATTTTCGGTTATTATATTGGATCGTTATCTCTAAGTTTAACGTTCGGAACAGTTCAAACGCCATACCCATAAGCTCAGCTTCTGCCATGACAGACTCAACACCGACGATATCAACGTCGCATTGTATAAATTCACGAAATCTTCCTTGTTTAATTGGCCCATCCCGAAATACTTTCCCAATTTCATAACGTTTAAAAGGGAGGCGAATATTCGGATTCATTGCCACAACTTTTGCGAATGGAATAGTTAAATCGTATCGTAAGGCAAGCTCACGTTTTCCCTGATCCTCAAGTGTATATATTTCTTTTAAAATTTCATCACCACCGCCGTACTTGTATGACATAAGCTCATACATATTTAACGTTGGTGTCTCTAACGGTTTACAGCCATAACGTTCAAACGTATCCTCACACGCTCTTTTAATTTTATTTCGCAGCACTTGCTCCTCTGGTAAATAGTCTTTTGTGCCTTTTACATTTTTCATTTCCATTGTAATCACTCCTATTTTAAAATTAAAAAAAGCTATGCGGGTATAAAAATACCCACATAGCTGTATGAACGCTTCGTGGGTCAACAGGAAAAGCCCTGTACCCACGAAGAAAAATTTTTCTTCGGATACACGGCGTTACGTATGATGATGAAGTTGGAAAGAAGTATTAAAATTTCGCATTACAAATCTCTCCTTAACATAAGTTTTTCCAAATTATATCAGATGATTTTTGAATTATCAATATTTTTAGTTTTGAAAAATACGTGAAGTTATGTAGGAGAAATGGAAAAGGGTGTATAATAAAGGAAAACTTAATGATATGAAATAAAGTTTTAAGGAGAACGTTATGAAAAAAGATAAAACAAATGCGATGCGAATATTAGATAAAGAAAAAATTGAATATTCGATGATGTCATATGATCCAGACGATGGGAAAATTGATGGCGTATCAGTGGCAGAGAAAATTGGACGAGAAGTGAGAGAAGTATATAAAACGTTAATCGCTCAAGGAAATAGTAAAAATTATCATGTGTTTATTATTCCGGTAGATGAGGAACTGAATTTAAAAGCTGCCGCAAAAGCAGTAAGTGAAAAGAAAATTGAAATGATTCCTGTTAAAGATATTACGAAAGTGTCAGGATACATTCGCGGCGGTTGTTCACCAGTTGGAATGAAAAAGCTATTTTCTACATGTATTGATGAAAGTGCCCAATCACTTGAAACGATGATTGTAAGTGGAGGGAAAATTGGCGTGCAAATTGAGCTTAAAGTAGATGACTTGGCGAAAGTGACGAGAGCGCAGTTTGGTGAGGTAACGAAGTAATGATACATAGGGAAAGAAGTTTTAGTTTTATTAAGTTTAGATAAGAAGTTATAGGATAGTTAGTCCATTATGGGGCTGATTATCCCTTTTATTTACATACCTATATTAAAATGAATAAAGATCGAATATTCAGTTTGAAATAGACTATAATATGAATCATTTGTTTGGCTTTGGGAGGAGGACAATGCCTCCTTACAAGGAATTTAAATAAACAAGAGTTACCCTTAAAGATAGCCAAAGGTCTGGAGAGTGTTTTAATGAGGTTTCAAAAAATACCCATAAGAAAGCATATATTGGGGATGCTAGTATTTTTAAAAAAAACTACGCATAAGAGTATGCAAGATTTTATACAGTTTTTTAGCTAATCCAGTAACAAACAAGAACCATAAAACAATACCAGAATAGGAATGTATAGAATATGTATAGATTCATAGAACTAAAAAAGAAGGTTCTCCTTTTTCCATGCTACTGATAATGAGACGTTATGTTAACCTGATATGTATAGAATATACAACCAAAATCAAACAATAAATTACTTGTTTTAAATAGTAAAATAATAAATAGTAGTTTCTAAATAATGCCTTTAGAAACTACTATTTATTACATAGATGTTGCCGGAAAAAGAAATGAAAGAAAAAAATAAGGGAGGGACATATATGGATTACATTAACTATTTAAGAAATATGGTGGGTCATGAAAAAGTGATTATGGTCTCCGCGGGAGTAATTGTATTCGATAGAGAAAATCGCATATTACTACAAAAACGAACAGATAACGGATATTGGGGTCACCCAGGTGGTTTTATGGAGTTAGGAGAAACCATACAAGATACAGCAAGAAGAGAAGTATTTGAGGAAACAGGACTTGAATTAGGGAAACTGGAATTTTTCGATATCCACTCTGGACCTAAATACGAAAGAACACTTTCAAATGGCGATCAAGTTTCCGTGTTCAAAGTTTTGTTCACTTGTTATGAATTTGAAGGAGAACTATTAGAATCGAGTAGCGAATCCCTAAATAATCACTTTTTTTCACTCAAAAATCTACCAAAAAAGTTAGTTCCTCAACATAAAGAAATTTTTAAAAGTCTATTGTCCCATAAAAAACCACCAAACATAAAGTAAATACTAGCACAGTTAAATTACCTCATAACTTCCGTTTTCACTGATTATGTGAATATGAACCCCTCCAGATTGCTTTACTGGAGGGGAGTTTTATAGGATTCCAGATATATTGAATCCTGATAATGATGCGTTATGTTAACCCCGCATGAATACCCTATTCATACAAATTTGCACAAAGTTGTCTTTCCTGATGGTACAATTAAAATCACGGAGGGATGTTATGGGAATTTTTTATGTAATACCACTTTTTCTTATATTTGGCACTGCAACATTTTTATTTATCAAGTCTGGTTCACCAAAAATTAAAGATAAAAACTTATCATTAATAATGATCTTTCTAGGGATAAATCTAATTACAATTCCAATGGCTTATTTGGTAGGTTCGTTTGTTTCTTATACACATGAGGCGTCAACAGAATTTATATATAATAATCCACTTTATTTTTGGAAAGGATTTTTCTTTATTCAAATAATACCGCTTTTCGTGCTATTTGTAGCTTTAATATGGTGGTTTATCCGTAAGGACAAAGAAAAAATCGACACATAGAATTTTAAAATGACTTCCGCTAACGAAAGTTATGTAAATAAGCTGTTCACTAGATTCTCATAGAAAACTGTGGTGAGATAAAATTTTTGATTTTGCAGCACTTCAAAATCTTAACTAGAGTGCTAGTATCGGTACCCCACAATAAAAAGGCAGGAACATATCAAATATGTTCCTGCCTTTCATTTTAGAGAGATGTTTCCTAACAGTTGATTTTGTTAACGAAAGTCGACTTTAAATCCATATTTTGTGTGAAATAAAAGCATATAATAAAAGTATGAGGTGATGATGTGAAGGAGATAAACATTCATAAAGTAATTGCGGATAAGAGAAAAGAAAAGGGAATTACACAGGAAGAGTTGGCGGCGTATATCGGTATTACGAAGGCGTCTGTTTCCAAATGGGAGACGGGGCAGAGTTATCCGGATATTACATTTTTACCACTGCTAGCATCGTACTTTAACCTAAGTATAGATGAACTAATCAGTTATAAACCGCAAATGGAACAGGAAGATATTAAAAATTTATATCATAGACTAGCGGAAGCTTTTAGTGAAAAACCATTTGATGAAGTAATGATGGAGTGCAGGAAAATCATAAAAAAATATTATTCTTGTTTTCCATTATTAATTCAAATAGGAATACTTTTTATTAATCATCACATGTTAACGGAGGACACGGATAAAAGAATTGAAATGTTAGAAGAAGCAATGTATCTCTTTAGCAGGGTTCAGGAAGAAAGTGATGATGTTTCTCTTGTAAAAGAGGCGGTATCGTTTCAAGCAACTTGCTATCTTATACTCAATAAACCGAATGAAGCATTGCAATTGCTTGGTGAAACGATACGTCCTAACGTTCCAGAGGAAGATTTAATCGCACAGGCGTATCAAATGCTTGGAAATACTAAAAAGGCGAATGAAATAATGCAAATTAGCATGTATCAACATTTAATACAACTCGTTGCGACAATACCGAATTATGTAGTAGTAAATGCCTCAAGCGTTGAAAAAGTAGAGGTGATTTTGAATAGAGCTTTTATGTTAATAGATATATATGAAATAGAAACATTACATCCTAATATGACTTTAAAAGTATACTATGCTGCTGCGCAAGTATATTGTATGCAAGGGAATTTTGAAAAGGCGTTAGAAATGTTACGTAAATATGTAACGGTTTGTGCGGCAAGCTTCACAGTAAATAGTCTGCATTTACACGGTGATTCCTATTTTGATGCGATTGATGGATGGTTTGCAGAGTTTCCACTCGGCGCTAAAACAGTTAGAAATGAAGAGATTATAAAGCGAAGTATGTTACAAAGTATTGCAGAGAATCCAGTTTTTGCTCCAATGAAAGATGTAAGAGAGTATAAAAATATAATAACGAGTTTGAAATTTAAATTGGATATAAAAGAATAGGGGGACAAAATGATGACTTTTGATGAATATGAAGTAGCGATCAATAGTGAGTTTACTTTGCAAGGTACACTCACTAAACCGAAAGCTGACGGGAAGTATGCGGCTATTGTCATTATCGCGGGATCTGGAGAGATTGATCGTGATGGAACGATCGTACCACTAAAGCTTGAGGCGAACATATATAAAGATTTAGCGCATGTAATGGCGAGACTTGGGGTAGTGACGCTCCGCTTTGATAAACGCGGAGTAGGAAAGAGTGACGGAGAATTTATGAAGACTGGAATGTGGGATTTAGTTAGTGATATAGAGTCTACGATTACGTATTTAAAAGAACAACCATTTGTTAATCCGGAAAATATCATTTTAGCTGGTCATAGTGAAGGCTGTATGTTAGCAACTGTAGTAAATGCAAGAACACCAGTTAATGGACTCATCCTTCTTACAGGAGCTGCGGAATCGTTAGAAGAAGCTACGAAAAGACAAAGAGAGATTGCTTATAAAGAATTAAAAGAACAAAAAGGAATAAAGGGAAAACTAATGCGTCTTCTCAATGTGGAGAAACGTGGAGAAAAGCAGATGGAAAAAATAAAAGAGAAAATGATGAATACAGAAAAAGATACGATTAAAGTTGGTTTTAAACCGATGAATGCAAAATGGTTTAGAGAGCATTTTCAGCATGACATTTATAAAGACTTACAACAAGTAACATGTCCAGTGCTAGCTATCGCTGGTGATAAAGATATTCAGGCTGACCCTGAAAGAGCTAAGTGGATCAGTGATTATGTGAAAGGTGATTCTGAAGTATATGTAATAAAAAATATGGATCATAGTTTGAAAGTTTTTGAAGGTGAGTTTAAAGCATTAGATTTTAAAAAGAATTATGAAGAAGGAGCAAGAAAGCCACTTCATCCAGAGCTGGAAGAAATAATTATAAATTGGATGGCATCATATTTTATCCCAGGTAGTAGGACTCTTACATCAAAATTAGGTGAATATGAGGAAGATGGAAGGGAGAGTAACTGCCTATAAAAGACGGACTGGTGTGGGGGAATGGTAGGTGTAAGTACTTCTGTAGTTTCAAACATATTCCCCTGATTGTAGGTTCTATAAATACCCTATAAATAATCCAGGCTATTTAATATTAGGAGGAAGCCAACTATACACATAATCCATGACAGAGCTGATCCTGTACTATTAGCGATTTTCACTCGAATTCTCTCGAGAGGTTTTTGCATCCATCGACCAAACAGGAGATAGAAGAGAAACAGCAAGAGAGAGGGCAATACCATGATCAAGTTGTATCCAGCTAAAATAGAAGACCATTCTACCCATGATAGATTAGACGTAGTCAGTATACCAATTGCCGCAAAATAAGGAAATGCAGTACCCGCTTCAATTAATGTAGTAGTGAATCCTAGTGCAATCATTGAAAAAATACTTTTTGTTTTTGGTGAAGGGATCTCTGAATTTTTCTTAGGTGGAATATAGAAGCTTGCAATGAATAATATGACACCAATAATGAAGAACGACCAGCTTACGATTCGGTTTTGAAATAAGCTAGAAATAAACTTAAACAAAAAATCTAATCCTAACATGAGTGAAACGCCAACAGCAAAATAAAATCCTGCTACCGTCAATAAATAAACGAATAAACGTTTCGTGAGACGCTCTTTATCTGTTAAAAGTAGATATATTGTTACTCCTATTGTAGTAGGGCTTAGCGTGTCTAATATAGCTAATCCGCCTATTAGGAGAAGTTGCTCTGTACCCATTGTGCTTTCCCCCTTATTCCGGCTCAGGATTATTTTTTTTAGTCATAAAAATGGCATATGCCTCGTTCATAAACTGAAGCACATCTTGATCGATTGGATATAAACTAAGTTTCTCTGATTGTTCGGGAGCCATCCTTATCTCCCAAAGCTTATTTAGAAATTCATCCTCACCTTCAAATTCTTCTAAGCGTTTTTCCTCCATTCGTCTTATGATATTTTGAACTTTCGTTGCTTTTGGGCCATCCTTCATATAACGCTTTAACTGGCCGATGAGAGCAATCCATTCGAGTGAATCAGAACAGTCACTTGCCATTTTAGGAACCTTTTCCAATAGTTTTATTTCTTTTTCTTTAAATACAGATTCGCGATAATACTGTTGTATTTCTTTATCTTTGCTGGATAATTGCATGATTTTTTGAATCGCGATCCAGCTTTCTTCTCCCTCTAACGCAATTCCATTTATCATTTCTCGTAAGGATAATTCTATTTTCTTTAAATGTTCCTGCTCATTTATTACATAAGATAATTGGCTCTTTAAACTATCCGACCAATCCCACTCATTGAAGTCGAGCATATGTTTAATCTCTTGTAACGGAAATCCAACCTTTTTTAAAAATTGAACTTGCTGAAGTTTTTTTATTTCTTCATTTGTATATAAACGATGGCCACCCTCTGTTTTGGATGCTGGTTTTAATAATCCGATTTTATCGTAATAACGCAGTGTTCTTACTGTAACGCCTGTCAGTTCTGCAACTTTATTAATGTGTATCAACTGATAAACCTACCTTTCTGTACGTTAAGATTTTATCTTTAACGATTATTTTCTTATTTCGCTTCTAACCTTCTTTACTAAGAAGATTTTTAAGTAAGTAGCCTGCTCCTAATCCAATTAGTGCACCAGGAAATCCATGATCCAGTAGCAGTCCAATACCTGCACCTATAATGACACATCCATAAATAATAATATCGCCCTGTTTCATATAAAAACCTCCTATTTTTCTAATTTCTTTTATGAAATTGCGAAATAGTAGCTACTTAACAGTATATAAAATGACCCAACGTCAACTTCAAGTGTTTTTAATTATTATTAATACAGTTATATAAACCTTTAAAGCGCCCTCTAACGGAAGAATTAATTTCAAAATATTTTGCGGGCTTATCGTTCCAAAATATTTATACTAAAATATATAATACGGGGGTGTGGTTAATGGGTAGAAAGATTAGTTTTAATAAAGAGCAAGCTTTAAATAAAGCTATGTATTTATTTTGGGAGAAAGGTCATAAGCCGAGCTACTCTCTACGATAGTTTTTGAGGTAAGGATGCACTATTTAAACTAGCTGTGGAACATTATAAAAACTTTGGTGCCTTAGCATACAAAATTCACGTATTGTTCTTGCTATCCTGAGGTGAAATTGGAGGGAATGTCTTTTGAGAAGCATGCCTGTAAAGTTATTTTTTAAATCAATCCTATTTTTTTTCTTATGCGGTATTGTTGTTTATTCTATATTTCAGATTATGTTTGTCTGGAGTGCTTCGACAGGATTAGGAAGGGATGATATAGTCGGATTTTCTGATAATAAGTATGTAATTGGTCGTCCACCTGTTAGCTATAATTTATATAAAAAAGATAGTGGGGAAACTATATTAGATAATGTTATTGGTTATAAAAAAGGAAAAACGAAAAGCTATGTTCGGAATGAAATCGAATTTGTAGTGATAAATGAGATAAAGGGTAGCTATGAATTGTATAAAATAGAAAAGGCTTCAGAAAAGGATATAGAACGGCTGAAAGAAATGCAGAAATTAGAATGAAAGAGACTATTTGAAGGATAAAAATGCTGTTGGGTTGAAATAAAATTTAATAAAAGACTAACTTCAGAATTTTTCATTTTTAACAAACTTAATTGGAATTTTACAAATGCACACATATTATTGTTAAATCTAAAAAATGGTTTAGACTGATAACTGAGTTTTATTTCATGAAAAAAGTCAGCATAAAAATAAAGCATTAGGAGTTCAGTCCCATGTCTATCAAACTAATTAAAGTTTCTTTTTCAGGGATAGAAAGGAAATGAAATCATGGAAAAATCAATAAATAGTGAATTGATTGGAATGTTTATCTTTAATGAAACTTTACATACATATGAACAAAACGAAGGAAAAGTACATTGGGAATTGGATGTTAGAAATGAGCGTGTACAAGTACATGAAATGCTGAAAAGAGCAGAAAAGCTTTATGTATGTTTAGAAGAATTTGATAAAAAAGCTAAGCTTGCTATAGCGGAAGAATTAATAGAGTATAAAAATGATTTTTGGCCTGAATATGATGAGAATGATGAACATTTAGATTGGGATGCTGTAGATGCAGGAGAATATGATATGACGAAAGAAACATTTGAGCAATCTATTACTCTTATGGACATTGTAATGAGAGAAAATGATATATATTGTGAATACAATGATGGAGATGTATTTGGTGGCCATAGAATCCATGCTTCTTTTGACAATGAGTACAATTTATTAGCTGCAGAGATTTAGCTTTGAGAGATGCAAGTGAAAAGGATTGATTACTATAATCAATCCTTTTTTTCATTATTATAAGATAACGGTGAAATAATAGGGAGAAAGTTTCATAGTTTTAATACGGTCCCCACTCAATATTCACGCCAACAATAAGAAAAATAAGTCCAATAATAAACCAAATGAATGCAAGTGGAGCCATAAATCGAATCCATTTTCCATAAGAAATACCGCTCGCTGCGAGAACGCCCATTAAAACACCGGAAGTTGGATTGAGGCAGTTCACTACACCTTCGCCGAGCATAACAGCTTGTACTGTAACTTGGCGTGTAATGTGCATGAAATCAGCTAACGGAGCTAATATCGGAATAAAAATAACAGATTCACCTGTACCGGATGAAATAAGGAAATGTAATGCGGCACTACTTACATACATACCGATAACGCCAAATACCGGGCTTTGTCCTTCGAGAGATTGTGCGAGCTGATTCACAATTGTATCAAGTAATTTGCCTTGTTCTAGAATGACTGAAATACAACGAGCCATTCCGACGATTAAAGCACCGTATATGAGATTTTGGCAGCCTGCTAGAAAAGTAGAAGCGATATCGTTTGCTTTCATGCCACCTATTATTCCCGCTGTAATTGCGATGAAAATAAAAGTAGCGGTCATTTCTGCGTCTGTCCAATGTAGACGGAAAGCACCTATTAAAAATACAATTAATGATAAAGCTGAAACGAGTAAAATTAATTTATGACGTATTGTCCAAGGAACTTCTGTTTTCTGCGCTTCTTTTTCACTTGAAAGAGCATTACTTGGAAACCAGTTATCTCCGAGTATGCTTCCTTTATTCGAATTTTTTAAGCGTTTTACGTACCAATTAATATATAGAATGGTAGCAAGTAAAAAAGAGATATAAATTGCTGTGCGTAAACCAATTCCTGAAAACATTGGGAGTTCCGCGATTTTTTGTGAAATGCCTAAAGGTGAAGGAGATAATATAGTAGCATTAAAACCAGCATAAGTACCTAAATAAATAATGGCTACGCCGACGATAGCGTCCCATTTTAATGTGCGGGCAACGATGATGCCGATAGGGATAAAGCCGATAACTGAGTTAACGATAATGCCAGTCGTTCCGAGAATGGAAAAGAGTGCGGCGACAATACATATGAAAAGTAATTGCTGATTACGAAATTTGTTAATAACATGATAGATTAAACCGTCAAGAGCACCTGTTTTTTCAAGAATAGCAATAGCGCCACCCGTAAATAAAATTAAGAAGATGATCGGAGCAGCAAGTGTCATTCCTTTTTCAATAGCGGTAAAAAAAGAAACAAATCCTACTGGCGATTGTGGAACAGAATGATAACTTCCTGGTATTGTCGTTGTGATAGTCCCGTTTGTAACTCTTTTAAATTCTCCAGCAGGAACGAAATAAGTAGCTATTGCACATAGTAAAGCAATAAAAAATAGTAGTACATACGCATCAGGCATTTTAAACTTTCGTTTACTAGGTTGTTTTTTTACTTCAGTTTGTAATTGCATAAAACCCCTCCTTTTTCACTTGATTAATTTTTAATATTCTGAAATTTATATGTGAAATAGATTATAATAAAGGTGGCTTCGTAAGGCAATAGTTTTTCTGTCCTTTTCCCGCACATACAAATTCTTGCAACATTAGACAGGGAAACGAAAATAATCCAAGAATATGTTAAATAGAAAGAATAAGGAAAAGAGGGGGAAAAATGTGGAAAACTACGGATTTATGTGATGAGTTTGAAAAAGAATTGCAAATATGTCGCCAGTCTTTTCGATCTTTTGGGAAGAAAGAACAATTTCACGGGAAAATTGCAACGGTGAAAGTGAAGGATGATAATGTACTAGTGAAAGAAGGATTGCAAACACTACCAGAAGGAACGGTATTAGTTGTTGATGGCGGTGCGTCTACGAATTGTGCGTTACTTGGTGATAATTTGGCAGCTATTGCGGAGAAAAGAAAGCTGGCAGGGATTATTGTAAATGGATATGTTCGTGATTCTAGTGAACTAAAGAATATTAATATTGGTATTTTAGCGTTAGGAACGATGCCAAATAGAAGTGTAAAAGAAGGGAAAGGCGAGAAGAATATTTCATTGCAATTTGGACAAGTAGAATGGAAGCCGAATGAATATGTATATGCGGATGAAGATGGCGTCATTATTAGTGAAAAGAGTTTGCATCGTTAAAGGTTAGTAAGTTACTATTCTTAGAAAATAAATCCGATAAAGCATGGACAAAATTCTTTGTCAATAGTAAAATAATACAGAAATTTAAAATTAACAGAATGTATAGGTTTATCGTTTTACGATAACTTAAATGGAAGTAAGTTGTGCCTAGAAAAGTGAATGTTATCACAATGATACGTTCATGAACAAAATTATTTTTCCTATACAAATATAGCCGCGAATGATGCGGGTCGGAGGTGTTGCACAGTTTGTTCGACACTTACAAAAAAAGAGTGTCAATTGCACGCCCTTGAAGGGCCTTTTTTTGTGTGAATAGTAGTAAGGGAGGAAATTTTGGGATGGCAATGTTAAAAAAATGGCTGCTTACGTCGTTAATGGCAGTTACACTTGTATTTGTTTCTTTTGCGAATACAGTACATATTACGTTTGCTGAAGGAAATACAGCAAAACTTGCAATTATTGGTGAATCACAAAAGGGCATTATGTTATGTCCGAAAGAAGAGCAAATTAAAGATGGGGAAACAGCTTTAAGCTTGCTGCAAAAAGTCATGGGGGACAAAGTAGAAGCTGAAACGATGTCGTTTGGAACGTATGTAAAAGGCATTGACGGCTTAATGGCTGGGGCTACAAGCGGCTGGCTATATGATGTAAATGATCAATCTGCAGAAGTTGGAGCGGATAGTTATAAATTAAAATCTGGAGATGTTGTTGTTTTCCGATTTGTTTCAGATTGGAACAATATGAGTCAAGAAACATTACAACAAACATTAGATAAATTTGGTACTTGTAAAACTGTAGAAGAACCAAAAACAGATGATCCAAAACAAGAAAAGCCAGAAGAACCAAAGACGGATGATCCAAAACAAGAAAAACCAGAAGAACCAAAAACGGATGATCCAAAACAAGAAAAGCCAGAAGAACCAAAAACGGATGATCCAAAACAAGAAAAACCAGAACAACCAAAGCAAGAAAACATTCAAGTTCCAGCAGCACAAGTAAATGACGCGATCTCTAAGACATCTGAAAAGATGTTACAAGATGGAATTGAAAGTGATTGGGTAGCGTTAGGTCTTTCTCGTTCTGGAAAGGATATACCAATCGAAGCGAAATTAAATTATGTTAAGGCTGTAACTGAAAAGGTAGAAAAGCGCGTTAATCGTTTTTCAGCGACAGATTTAGCTAGAACGATTATTATGATGAATGCCATGAATGCAGACCCAACAAAGGTAGGCGAACATAATTTAGTTCAAAAATTGTACGAATCAGATAAAGTGAATTCTGTTACAGGTTATACATTTGCTTTACTTGCATTTGATACGAAGAAATATGAAGTGCCAGTGAATTCAAAATGGAATCGAGTTGCTTTAGTAGATGCACTTTTAAACGCACAACATACAGATGGCGGCTGGACTTATGATAGTGCAAGCAGTAAAGACAGTGCGAGTAGCGTTGATGTAACAGGTATGGTTTTATCAGCATTAGCTCCTTATCAAGACCGTGAAGATGTGAAACCAGCTATACAAAAAGCTGTTGCGTATTTATATAATGAACAGCTGCAAAATGGTGGTTTTTCAGCGGATGGACAAGAAAATTCAAATAGTACTGCGCAAGCAATTATTGGATTATCGCTTGTTAAAGATGTAGATCAAAATCGTCTTCATAAGGCAATGCAAAACCTATTATCATATCAACTTCCAAATGGTGAATTTAAATGGTTACCAGGCGATCAAAACGGTAGCGGAATGGCTACAGAGCAAGCATTATTAGCTTTACTTCAGTTTAAAGATCTTGGGAAATCGATTTATGACTGGTCAAATGTATCTGTTCCTGAAATCGATACGAAACCAAATGTGGATTCAGAAAATGTTGTAGTAGAAAAAGAAGTTACTGAACAACCACAAGAGCAAAAAGAACAAAAACAAGTACAACAAGAAACGAAAGATGACACTTTAAAAGTTGTTGTTGATAACGAACCGGTTAAAAGCAAAAAGTCAGGAAACGGTAGCACGTTACCAAAAACAGGAGCATCTTCTCATAGTGCAGCGACAGAAGTAGGTATGGGTGTATTATGTATTGCTTCTGCATATGTATTATGGAGACGTAAAGCAGCTTAACAAAAATTAGGAGCAATCATTTGCTCCTAATTTTTAATATGAAAGGTGAGAGACAACATGAGTAAGGTGAAATGGTTTATTTCTTTACTGCTTTCACTTGGGCTACTTGCCGGATGTGAAGAGGCAGCTGTAAAGCCTGAGAAGAAAGTAGAACCAAAGCAAGAAGAGGTAGCAAAACAAGAAGAGAAAAAAGATGAAGCGAAACCGGAAGAAAAACCGGAAGAAAAACAAGCTGAACAAGAGCAAAATAAGCAAGAAGAGCAAAAAGAGAAACAAGAACAAAAAGTAGAAGAGAAGCCGAAAGAAGAAAAGCCACAGGCACAACCGGAAGTAAAGAAAGAAGAGAAACCTGAGGAACAGCCTGCTGTTAATAAACAACCAGAACAACAAAAAGCACAAGAAGAAAAACCACAACAGCAGCAACAACCGAAAGCACCAGAAGTAAAAGAAGAAGCTAAGGTTGTGAATCAGCCGAAAGAAACACCGAAGCAGGAGCAAAAGAAAAATCCAGAAGAGAACAATAGTGTACCAACTCCGCCAACACCGGTACCACCACCAAAGCCAGTACCACCAGTACCACCAGAACCTAAAGCAAAACAAGTCACTATCTCAGTAAAAGGTAATGAAGGATACTTATTAGCTGCGAAAAAGGTTGATGTACAAGAAGGTGATACTGTTTATAAAGTATTGCAGCGTACAGGATTAGATGTGGATGCGAGTGGATCTAAAGGTGATATTTACGTAAAAGGTATTAATGATTTATATGAAAAAGATATTACAGATACTAGTGGATGGAAATATCGTGTGAACGGTGCGTTTCCAAACCATAGTGCAGGTGTAGTTACAGTGAAGCCAGGAGATACAATTGAGTGGGTGTATGTATTAAAATAAGAAAGGCATTCGGTAAAGGACTATGAAAATAAGTTTTTCTTCTTTACATCCTTTTGTGAATTTTTTCTATTATATCGGGGTGATGATACTATGTATGATGTGTCTTCATCCTCTTTTTTTAATTGGGGCAATACTATTAATTGTTATTTTAAATGTGATGCAAGGGAATAGCGAAAAGATAAGAAAGATGTTACCGAGCACATTTGTTTTCTTTTTTATGGTCATTTTATTTAATTCGCTATTAACGCATAGAGGTCGAACTACGTTATTTTGGTTAGGTGATAGCCGTATTAAGCTTGAGGCAATTATGTTTGGAGTAGTAATGGGGTTATTACTAGTTGCGATTATGTTTACGTTTGCTTCGTATAATGATATTATTTCAAGTCATAAATTTTTATATTTGTTTTCTAGAATTTCACCGAAAGTAGCATTGTTAACGATGATTACAGTGAGGTTTGTTCCTTTATTTATGAGGCGATTACAGAAAATAACACTCGTCCAAAAGACGAAAGGTGTACAAGTAGATGCAGGTTCCATAGTGGAACGGGTGAAAAATGGTATGCAACTATTGCAAGTACTATTAATTTGTTCGTTAGAAGATGCACTGCAAACGGCAGATTCTATGCAAGCTCGTGGGTTTGGTGTAACGAAGCGTACGACATATATTCGGTATAGAATGGAAAGACGTGATTGGTACACGCTCAGTTATTTAAGTATTCTACTTATAGCTGCTATTATATGTAGTAATTATGGCGGAGGAAAATTAATTATTTATCCGAAAGTCGAATCGATTTTATTTCAGCAGTTCGATGGGATGATGTTTGTCGTATTTACGATGTTTATTAGTTTACCAATTATAATGGAAGGACGGGAATGGACATGGTGGCGCATGCAGAAATAAACAATTTATCATTTGTATATGCTGATGAAAATGAATATGCGTTACAGCATATTTCTCTTTCTGTTCAAAAAGGAGAGTTTATTGTACTTGCCGGCGGATCAGGGTCCGGGAAGACGACTTTATTAAAACATTTTAAAAAGGAATTACTTCCAATTGGTAAGCGTACTGGGGATACATATTATGATGGTACTTTATTAGAAAATGTACCGGATTTGTTATCTGCTCAAGAAATTGGTATGGTATTTCAAAATCCAGAAAATCAACTCGTAATGGATACAGTAATTCAAGAATTAGCGTTTTCTTTAGAAAATATCGGATTACCATCTCATATTATTCAAAAAAGAATAGCCGAGCTTATTAGTTTCTTAGGATTTCAAGATTTATTGCATCAATCTGTTCATACGTTATCTGGCGGACAGAAGCAACTTGTTAATTTAGCTGCGGTATTAGTTATGCAGCCGAAATTATTATTATTAGATGAACCAACAGCGCAGTTAGATCCAATTGCTGCGAAAGAGTTTTTAGGATTGTTAAAACGTATTAACGAAGAACTTGGAATTACGATCGTGTTAAGTGAACATCGTTTAGATGAAGTAATACCACTTGCAACGCGCGTTATTTGTATGAGTAACGGCCAAATCGTGTATGACGGTAGTCCGAAAACGGTTGTAGCAAATATGTGGGAAGTAGAAAAGTTCCGTCCATTTATTCCGCAAATTCCAAGGTTGTTTTTAGAGTGGAATACGAAAGATATTCCGTTTACAGTGCGAGAAGCGCAAATGAAAATGAATGATTTTTCAGCGATGTCATATGTAAGTGAGCCAATAGCACAAAGTGAAAAGCAAGAAGTCATTTTAAGTGCCGAGCATATTTCGTTCCAATATGAAAAAAATAGCCCGCTCATTTTACGAGATTTAACAGTATCGATTGAAAAAGGAAAATGGGTAGCTCTCGTTGGAAAGAATGGGACAGGGAAGTCTACACTGTTAACGCTTTTAGCTGGATTGCAAAAAGCGAGAAGAGGGAAAGTAAAGTGGAATGGGAAAGTGATACATAAAGTTGATTCGAAAGAACGATTTAAAAGTATTGGGTATGTATCGCAGCATCCATATTATCATTTTACATTTGATACAGTGTGGGACGAAGTGTATGAACGAGCGCGTGAATTATATGGAGAACAAGGAAAAGAAATAGCAGAACATCAGCTTAAAAAGTTTTGGATATATGCACTTAAAGAACGTCATCCACATGATTGTAGCGGGGGAGAGCAACAACTACTTGCATTATGTACAACGTTATTATCAAAGCCGGCGTTATTATTACTAGATGAACCGACAAAGGGACTAGATCCGTGGAAGAAAGAAAGAGTAGGAGAGCTATTTAGAAAACTGCAAAAAGAAGGTACAACAATTGTAATGGCAACGCATGATATTGAGTTTGCAGCGAAATACGTGGATCAATGTATGATGTTATTTGATGGAGCAGTCATTATGAATGATGCACCGAAAGAATTTTTTAGTGGTAACTTCTTTTATACAACATCTATCAATCGATTCATTCGAAAACAATTGCCATATGCATTAACGTGGGAGGATGTGTACGAAGCGTGTCCAAACGATATGTTGCATTCATAATATGTATTTTTGCAGTAATAATAGGCACATTACTCTTTACTACACTTATCATGGATGGGTATTACATGTTAAGTAGTTTGTTTTTATTAGTCGTTATTATGTTACCTTTCTATATCCGCTTTGAAAGAAAGGCATTTGTTTCACGTGAAATTGTTCTCGTTGCTGTGTTAGCGGCAATTGCAGCAGTAAGCAGAGTACCATTTTCTATTTTACCAAGTGTACAACCAACTTCTTTTGTTATTATCGTTTCTGCGATCGTCTTTGGAAGCGAAACTGGTTTTATGATCGGTGCAACAGCAGCTATCGTATCTAACATCTTTTTAGGACAAGGTCCATGGACGCCGTGGCAAATGTTTTCATGGGGTATGATTGGTTTTATAGCTGGATTATTACGTAATACATTTTTAATGAAAAAGCTATGGGGAAGACTACTATACGGATTGTTTGTTGGATTTTTATTTGGCTGGATCATGAATTTCTGGGGGCTTCTCGGTTTTATACGAGAGGCAACGTGGGAAACAGTCATTTCGTATTATATCGCAAGTTTTTATTTCGATTTGAGCCATGCAATTTCGAATGTTGTTTTCTTACTATTATTTAGTACGTCTTGGATTACGATTCTTACAAGATTTAAAAAGAAATATGGCATATTGGATAAGCATAACATGGTATAGAAAAGCATACTCATATAAGGTAGGGTCGCGACTTACATATTCGTTTGCCTCTTTCATGCTTCTTACATATTGTAAGGAGCATTTTTTATTGTCAAAAAATAGTCCAATATATATCCGTTACTATATAAAATTATTTGTATAATAGTAGGTGAGAATTATTTTCAAAAGGGAGGTGTATAGTTAATGAAGTTAGTTATTCCGAAGCAACATGGTGCATGGGCGATGCTTGTTATACCATTTCTATTAAGTGTCATACTTGGGAAACCTACTATGTATCATATTCCATTGTTTTTAGCTTGGTTCTTTATCTATTTAGCTACGTATCCATTTCTTATGTACATAAAACAAAAACGGAAAAAAGAGTATTTACATGCTTCAATTGTATATTTTATTATTGCGTTCATATTTGGGATGATTTCTCTATTATATGAATGGCGCATTCTTTTATTCGTAATAGTCATGATTCCATTCTTTATAGTAAATATGTATTACGCTCGTCAAAAAAATGAAAGAGCATTATTAAATGACGTTAGTGCAATTATTGTTTTCTGTATAGGTGGTTTAGTTAGTTATTATTTTTCAATGAAACTGATAGATAAAACAGCATTATTTATTGCGCTTATTTCATTTTTATATTTTTTAGGAAGTACGTTTTATGTGAAAACGATGATACGTGAGAAAAATAATCCGAAGTATCGCTTTATATCTTGGGGTTATCATATCGTGTTAACAGTCATCGTATTTGCTATTAATCCGTGGTGCTCCCTTATTTTTATACCAAGTGTCATTCGAGCCATTATATTGTATGGCAAAAAAATTTCTATTATAAAAGTAGGGATTTTAGAAATTGTGAATTCTGTATATTTTTTAATCATAACGGCAATAATTATGAAGTATGCCATTTGAAAAAGCTTCCCACCTTATGATGGGAAGTTTTTTCAATCTTGTTCTAAAATGTGAACGGTGTAGTCGCAGCGTTGAATAGCTTGTTCGATTGCATAAAGAGATTGTTCAATACGAGCGCGATTAAAATCTTTTTCAACAGTCTGTAGTGCTGCTTCTAAACATTGTTTTGCTTCTTGTAATGATTGAAAAGAGTCTTGGACATATCCGCGTGCATTTTCGTGCATTTCATAATCCTCCTTGCATATTCATATATGTATAGTATGAACAGTAAAGAAGAAAATATAATTTGTTATATTTGTTTGACAATTGATATGAAATTACGTATAGTAAGAATTAAGTGAATATTTTCTTATCCAGAGAGGTGGAGGGACTGGCCCGATGAAACCCAGCAACCGCGATGCAGGTGCTAATTCCAGCAGAACAAATTTGTTCTGGGAGATAAGACGAAGATATATACGTAACTTCTTCTTATCGGAGAGGTTTTTTTATTGCAAAAAAACCGATTACGAAAATTTACATTAAGAAGAAAGGGGTTGCGCATTACTGTGACACTCGAAAAATACGTAAAACTGCGTAGTACAGTTTATGAATATATGATAGAGCAAGATAAGCCAATATCATTGTTAGATATTCAAGAACATATCGTTTCGCATCATGAAGGAAAATTCACGAAAAAGATGTTACATCAATTTTATTTATCAAGATTATTAGATGAGTTGAAACTGGATGGGAAAATTACATTAGCTGATGAGTATCTCTATACTGAAAAAGGGGTATTGTATAAGGCGAGAAAAGGGAGCTAAGCTCTCTTTTTTTGAAGTATGTAGAGTAAAAGACTGCTTAAGCAGCCTGATACAGGGAATGGTGTTGAGTGTGTAGTGTCAAAGATTGAATGTGCCTGAAAGAGGCACTTCATATCGGCTGCAAATGAAAAGAGACACCTTCGCCGAATAGGTGTCAGTCGTTTTGTCATCTAGACTTGCTATTTGACAGTTATTAGAATAACATGCAGTGGCTCTAGAAGTCAAAAGGGAATTAAAGGAAGAGGGGTTGTTATGTACGCTTATTTAATAAAAGAACTATATAGGCATATTCCGAAATATATTATTGATAGAGGATATGAATATTATGAAGATGGACATGTAGAAGATGTTGAAATACATGATAATAAAGTATTTGCATTTGTAACTGGAAATGCAGGGAATTATGAAGTGGTCATCGATCTCGAAGATTTTTCAGAAAGTAATTGTGAATGTCCATATGAAAACTATTGTAAGCATATGGCGGCAGTTGTTTATGATATGCAAGAGGCTGGTGAGAGTAAGGTGAAAGAGAAACTGAAAGATTTAGAAAAGGAAGAGTTACTCACAGTATTAAATCGTTTATTGCAAAGTTCAAAAAACGTACAAATTGTAGAGAAGATGTTAAAGAAGGGGAAACTTTAACTTATAGAGGGAGTTGTTTTGTAGTGAATGTACTCATTGTATACGCTCATCCTAGTCCTTCAAGTTTTAACGCGGCAATTTTAAATCATGTGCAAAAAGGACTACAGGAAACAAATCATTCAGTTACCGTACTTGATTTATATAAGGAGCAATTTGATCCAGTCCTTGTATTTAATGAAGAGAAGAAAAGACGTGATTTAGTAAATGAAGAAGAAACAGCCAGGTACAGAACATTAGTAGAAGAAGCAGATATGCTTCTATTCATCTATCCGATATGGTGGTGGGGGATGCCAGCTATTTTAAAAGGGTTTATTGATCGCATTTTCGTAGCTGGATTTGCTTATAAATATGAAGGGGCCTTGCCGAAAGGCTTATTGAAAGGTAAGAAGGCATGGGTAATTAATACGTTAGACTCACCGTTATGGTACGTCGCATTACTATATCGATCAGCAGATTGGATTATAATGAAGAGAGGTGTTTTACGTTTTTGCGGCATTCGCGATATAAAACGGTCAGTATTTCAATCTGTGAAAACGAGTAAACGAGAGAAGCGGGAAAAGTGGTTATTACAAATAGAAGAAAAGGCTCGTACATTATGAATGAAATCGATCGAATTATAAACTGTTGTGGGTATGATAACGAACTTTTTCGAACGTATATTACATGTTTACTTCAATTGAAGAAATGTAGCGAAACATTTCAGCAAATTCAAATACAATTAAGAAATGATTACTTAATAAGAGGAATTTGTGAAAGAGAAGTGGATGAAGTAGTAAGGGGAAGTAAGGAGTATGAAATGCATTTTCTTCCTAAAGCTTTACAGTGGAACTTCTTGAGGGAAAATCCACATCAGATTGAAAAAGTATGTGAAGATTTTTTTGCATTTGAGGCATTATATCTTACGGAGATAGAGTGGAAGACCGTGATAAATTGCGTGGGAAATAAATGATTTATTATGTAAAAAAGCTAGTATAAAACTAGCTTTTTGTTTAAATAAATAAGAAACATAGACTTATGATAAATCCTGCATATAGTAAGTTCACAACGCAAAATCCCATAATATCACGAGCACCTAAACCAGCTATCGCTAATGCTGGTAATGCCCAGAAAGGTTGAATTAAATTTGTCCAAGCATCGCCCCACGCAATGGCCATTGCTGTTTTTGCAGCAGGTACACCAAGTTCAGCGCCAGCTGGAATCATAATGGGTGCTTGCACAGCCCATTGACCACCACCAGATGGAACGAAAATATTAACGATGCCAGCACTTAAAAAAGTAAAGAGGGGGAAAGTTGTTTCGTTTGAAATGCTAATAAAGAAATTCGAAATAGCTCCTCCAAGTGAAAGGCCTTCACTATTTGCTCCAATCATCATCCCCATAATTCCTGCGTAAAACGGAAATTGAAGTAAAATACCAGAAGCACTTTTCGTGGAATCTGAAAAAGCGCGAATATATTGAATCGGAGTACGGTGGAAAATAAGTCCAGCAATTAATAACATAAAAATAACGATATCTAGCGTAAGGTTAAAGCCTTTCGTATAAAAGTAGTTGAAAATATAAATGAGACCTAACAATCCAATGCAAAGTGTAATAATGATACTATTTTCCATTTTTTCAGCGAACGTATTATTTCCTACTTCTTGAGCCGCAGCTTCTTCATGAAATACGCTAGGATCTACCGTTATTGTATGTTTTTCATCTGGATGCATCGCCTTATTAATAAGAGGCATCGTAACTAAAAAGATAATAACCGGAACGAGAGCGTATGGTGAGAATAACGTTTCAGTGATTGGGATTGCTTCTTTAATACTTCCAGCTGTCGTTTTCATTAATGTTTCTCCGCCTGTTGCTAACGTAAGAGGGATAGAAGCAGAAAGTCCTGCATGCCAAATGAGAAATCCAGAGTAAGAAGAGGCAATTGCCAGTCTATAATCTAATCCTTCTAATTGTCTTGCTACTTCCTTTGCATATAAAACAGATACAACAATACCAAATCCCCAGTTTATGTATGCCCCTAGTAAACTTACGATTGAAATGGCAATAATACCTTGTCCATTCGTTTTTGGTAGTCTTGCCGCTTTTGTTAATCCTTTTTTTATAAGAGGAGCGTTTGCTAAAGCAGATCCTGTCACGAGTACAAGTGCCATTTGCATAGAAAAGGCGAGAAGTCCCCAAATGCCATTACCCCAGTGATTAATCATTTCCACAGGTGTTTGATGCGTTGCAAACATGCCAAAGAAAATAACAAAAACAGTTAATAAACATGATAAAATAAACGGTTCTGGCAAGAAGCGTTGCACTAAAGCGACGCAACCATTTGTAAAAGAACGAAACAAAATAGATCAACCTCCTTATGTATATGTATTACAATTATTCGAGGTTGTTTCGTTCATAACCTTTTTAAAAATAGAAAATTCTGATATTTTTAGAGGGATTGAAATATGTTCAAGAAGAGTAATAGCATCATCACCCTGACAGAAAAAGTTGCTTTTTCCCTAATATGAAATATTGCATATAAAAATGAATTGATGCAAATGTAAAAGCTTATTATAATGAAAGCATAAATATACAATACATCTTAATACAGCAAAGAGGAGGAAGGAATATGGAAATCGCAATGGCAGTTTTAAAATTTTTAGGTGGAGTAATACCTTTAGTTCAAGAACTTTTAAAAGCATTTATGTAAGTTTATTCGTTAGCTATCATGTATCAATCTATTATTATATCTTATTAAAAATAGAACGGGGTGATTTTTCTGAATAATAAGAAAAATACCAAGAGAAGAAAGTTCCTTACATGTGTATTAGTTAGTCTATGCACTCTTAATTATTCATCTATTTCTTTCGCAGAAACACAAGCCGGTCATGCAACTGATATAACTAAAAATGCTAGTAGCATTGATACTGGTATAGCAAACCTTACATATAATAATCAAGAGGTTTTAGCTGTAAATGGTGATAAAGTAGAGAGTTTTGTTCCGAAAGAAAGTATCAATTCAAATGGTAAATTTGTAGTAGTGGAACGTGAGAAAAAATCACTTACAACGTCACCAGTCGATATTTCGATTATTGATTCTGTAGCGAATCGTACGTATCCAGGAGCTGTACAACTTGCCAATAAAGCTTTTGCAGACAATCAACCGAGTTTATTAGTGGCTAAGAGAAAGCCTTTGAATATTAGTATAGACTTACCTGGTATGAGAAAAGAAAATACAATCACTGTCCAAAATCCGACATATGGTAATGTGGCTGGAGCAGTAGATGATTTAGTATCTACTTGGAATGAAAAGTATTCCACAACACATACGTTACCTGCAAGAATGCAGTATACAGAATCTATGGTTTATAGTAAATCACAAATCGCAAGTGCTCTCAATGTTAATGCTAAATATCTTGATAACAGTCTAAATATTGACTTTAATGCAGTTGCAAATGGAGAAAAGAAAGTGATGGTGGCGGCATATAAACAAATATTTTATACTGTAAGTGCTGAACTACCTAATAATCCATCTGATCTCTTTGATAATAGTGTTACTTTTGATGAGCTAACTCGTAAAGGAGTAAGTAATTCGGCTCCACCTGTTATGGTTTCAAATGTAGCTTATGGTAGAACGGTTTATGTAAAATTAGAAACAACATCTAAGAGTAAAGATGTACAAGCTGCTTTTAAAGCTTTACTTAAGAATAACAGCGTCGAAACGAGTGGACAGTACAAAGATATTTTTGAAGAAAGTACCTTTACGGCTGTCGTATTAGGCGGAGATGCGAAAGAGCATAACAAGGTTGTTACAAAAGATTTCAATGAAATCCGAAATATTATTAAAGATAATGCTGAATTAAGTTTTAAAAATCCAGCATACCCAATTTCATATACAAGCACGTTCTTAAAAGATAATGCAACTGCTGCTGTTCATAACAATACAGATTATATCGAGACGACAACTACAGAATATTCAAGTGCTAAAATGACACTCGATCATTACGGTGCTTACGTTGCTCAATTTGATGTATCTTGGGATGAATTCACATTTGATCAAAATGGGAAAGAAGTACTAACACATAAAACATGGGAAGGTAGTGGCAAAGACAAAACAGCCCATTACTCTACAGTTATTCCTCTTCCACCAAATTCAAAAAATATAAAAATCGTAGCAAGAGAATGTACAGGTCTTGCATGGGAATGGTGGAGAACCATTATTAATGAACAAAATGTTCCATTAACAAATGAAATAAAGGTTTCAATTGGAGGAACAACATTATACCCAACGGCTAATGTTAGTCATTAGGTTGGAGCAAATTGCCCTGTTTATAGGGCAATTTTTTACTTAAGTGAAAGTAGATCGGCGTTTCTTAAATATATCATAATCAATTCGCAAATCTTGTCACCATATTTTTAAATGTTATCAGTTTTCATTATTAATTTATTGCGCATCAGCATTTGGATATTTTTATTGGGAATAGTAAGGAGGAGGGGAGGTGCATTACATATGGGAAAAGGTAGAAGTAATAATGCTGGTAAAAAGCAACCAAATTTCGATGATTCATCTAATTTCGCTAAACAAAGTCAACCGACAGAAAAGAAGAAATAGGAAAAGGAGCTCTCTTTATGAAGAGAGCTCCTTGTTAGATATATTGATGTTTCAGCACAAGAGATTGCGTGTTCAATCAAATAGTCATACATGTAAGGTTTAAACTCCTGCTGCTACTAATGTGGAACCTTTTCTAAATGATGTGCAATATCAACATACATGTTTGAGTATGTTGAATGTATGTCATTACTTGGCGTAGCGTTAGAAGAGAAGTGGACAATTACCATATTTGCTTTCGGATCGATGTAAAGTGTTTGTCCGTAACTACCTAACACTTCGAAAGCACCTTGTTCATTGTGCGGAATCCACCATTGATTATGATAAGAAATGGAAGCGCCAGGGCCAACTGCAAGTTCACCTTCTTGGACATTTTTTATATCTTCAGTAATAGAAGAAGGGAGAATTTGTTTTCCGTTATATTCCCCGTTGTTTAATAGTAATTGCCCGAATCTAGCCATATCTCTAGCAGTTGCATTTAAACCAGCACTAGCTTGTTCAACTTTTGTTTCATCTGTTACGTAATACGCGTTTTCTTCCATACCAATTTGAGACCATATGCGCTCGCTAACATTTTCAGCTAATGATTTACCTGTGATCGTTCGAATCACCCAAGCGAGTGTTTCTGCTGATCCGTTATCGTAAGAAAAATCGGAACCAGGCGGTGCAGTTTCTTCTGCTTCTCGTAACATATCATAAATTTTCATCGGGCCATCGTAATTTTTACCTCGAGGTAAAATATTGCTCGCTAAATATAGTTGTGCATCTTGATTTTCTAACGCTGGGTGTTCATAGCCGTGAGTGGGGTATTCCACAGAAACTTGCATGTCCATTAATTGCTGTAGTGTTGCTTTTCCAAATGGTGTATTTTTTAATTCTTTTATATATGTGTCAGCTGTTTTTTCTAAATCAATACGGTTTTCTTCAGCGAGAGATTGTATTATTGCTCCGGTAAATACCTTTGCTAATGATGCCATGCCATGCGGTTCACTCTCGTTATATCCATTAAAATATCGTTCATAAACAAGTTTTCCATTGTGTACAACGACAAACGCATCTGTTTTGTTATCGTCTAAAAGTTTTTTTAGAGGAGTTGTATTTCCCAATCTACGCTCTACAGCAAAATCATCTAAGTTTTGCAAAGCGGTAGAGAAATGGGAAACTTGATCTGGGTTATGATTTACCTCGTTAATTAAAGTGAATTCTTTCATATGTGTATACGACCAACGTAAGTACGGATCATCTAACCAATTTTTTTTCGTCACATTATTTTTCGACGGAATTGTTTTATTATGTTTGAAGTATGTAAAACCGAGCCCTGTAATTACAAATATGAATGTGATTATGAGTAAGAGTAGGGGAGATTTTTTAAGTTTCATATCGGTCCCTCCTTTTTATTTCTATTATAAGTATACGCTCCAATTGAAAGAAATACAAAATAAGGAAAGTAAACGGATAAGTTTACTTTCCTTATTTACGTTAAGCGGATATTTGTCCGTCTGTACGCTGTTTCTTGAATTTTTGTTTTCGTCCGTGTAATCCATAGTATAAAAGTAAAGTGAACGCAACGATAATAGCCGCGATAAAATACATATTATGGTAACTTGATTTCGCTGCGACGATACCTAAAATGAAAGAACCAAAGCCAATACCACTATCAAAGAATGAGAAGTACGTAGCTGTCGCAGAACCACGTCGATGGTTTGGAGCGGCAGAAATCGCAATCGTTTGGAAGCTAGGAATTAATGTTCCGTAACCTAAACCGATTAGCATACCTGCACCAAGGAACCAAAATGAAGTTTGTGCTTGGCTTAAAATAAACATCCCAATTGTGAAAATAATAATAGCTGGATAAACAAGTACGTTTTCACCGAAGCGATCAAAAATCTTACCTGTAAATGGACGAGAAATGACAACAACAAGTGCGTATAAAATAAAGAAATAACTTGCAATATCAGCTAAACCGAGCTCTTTTGCATAAATAGGAATAAAGGATAAAATACCACTATAAGAAAAGGCTAAAACAAATCCTGTAAGAGCGATTGGAATAGAAGATGGTTCAAGTAAGTCTTTCCATTTCATTTTTTCTCGTTTTTGTTTGCTTACAGGTGCTTCATGCGGAATATTGACAAGTAGTCCTAATAAAAATGCAAGTAATGAAAATACGGAACAAACGATAAATAATACAGTAAACGAAAAATGAGAAATAATTGTTAAACCTAAAAAAGGACCAATTACCATCGGCAGACTCATAAATACGCCGAAATAGGCAAGTGCTTCGCCTCGTCTATGAGCTGGCGCAACATCTGTGACAATCGTACCAGTTGCAGTTGTTGCCATACCGAACCCAATACCATGTAAGAAGCGAAGGGCTAGTAATAAAAATAAACTTTGTGCACCGAAATACATAACGGTAGCGGCTAAAAATAGTGAAAGTGAAATAAATAATATTTTCTTTCTTCCTAAATCATCGAGCCATTTTCCTGTGAATGGTCGACATAAAACAGATGAAATAAGAAAAACAGTTGCAACTAAACCAATTTCCTCAGGTTTTCCTTTTAGACCGTCTATTACATAGACAGGCAAAGTAGTCATAAGCATATAAAATGTTAAAAAGAGAAATAGACTACTAAAACAAGTTCCGAGGAAATCCTTCGTCCAAAGTTTCTCACTTTGCATCGTCATCCCTCCAATTTAATCTAAGTTTTTAATAATTTGTTGTAACACTTGAAATGCTTGATGTAAATCATCTTCGTTAATACCTTCTAGCGTCTTTTCTTCGAAAGTATCAACTTCTTCTTGCCATACCGGAATCATTTTTATCGCTGTTTCTGATAAAGAAATAAGCTTCTCACGGCGATCTTTTCCTTCTGTACGAATAATCCATCCCATCGTTTCCATACGTGTTAACGTACGAGTCATCGTTGGTGATTCAACATTTAAATACTGGCATAACTCTGTTTGTGTACAAGAACCAGTTTGATTGATGCGGAAAATAACAGCCCATTGCGCACTAAATAACCCAGTGGGAGATACGCGTTCATTAAATTTCTTCGTAAACTTGCGAGAAGTCTGGCTGACAATGTGAAAAAAATGTTGTTTTTCGTCCATGTATTTTGATCCTTTCAAATTAGTTACCTAGCTAACTATATACTTTTTTATTATAATTGTCTAGTAATAGACATGTTGATTTATGTAAAAATTTCGTATCGGTTTTTTGTTGAGAACATACATTCTGCATGTTATTCTTTAATTAAGTAAAGAATTTTCTTTCTATTAAAAAGAATGGGGGAACTTGTGATGATTAAGCCTGCAACAATGGAGTTTGTTTCACTATCGAACGGAGAAACGATTGCGTATCAGGAAGTTGGAAGGCAAAATGCAGAAATTCTTGTACTCATTCACGGAAACATGACATCGTCACAACACTTTGATTTAGTTATTGAAAAGCTGCAAGATCAATACCATATTTACGCTCTCGATTTAAGAGGATTTGGTCAATCAACATATAATAAAGCGATAGATTCAATACAAGATTTTGCAGAAGATGTAAAACTATTTATTGATCAATTAAAACTAGAGAAATTTTCATTAATGGGCTGGTCAATGGGCGGTGGTGTTGCGATGCAATTTACAGCGAATCATCCAACGTTTGTCGAAAAGTTAATTTTAGTAGAATCGGTGGGTATGAAAGGGTATCCGATTTTTAAAAAGGATATAAACGGGCAACCAATCGTATCAAGCTTAGTAAAGACGAAAGAAGAAATTGCACAAGATCCCGTACAGATTGCACCAGTGTTAGATGCGATAAAAAATATGAATAAATTATATTACCGTACAGTATGGAATTTATTAATATATACACATAATCAACCTGAACCAGATCGTTATGAAAAGTATTTAGACGATATGTTAACGCAACGTAATTTCGTAGATGTGAATTATGCGCTCATTACATTTAATATTTCAGATGAACATAATGGGGTTGTAGAGGGAAGTAAGCAAATTCATCATATTAAAGCGCCAACACTCGTCATACAAGGTGACAGAGATTATGTCGTACCCCAAGTAGTCGGTGAGGAGTTAGCAAAACATTTGCCAAATGCAGAGTTGAAGGTATTAGAAGATTGCGGTCATTCGCCGTTTATTGATTGTTTAGATGTATTTATAAAGCATGTAGAGGATTGGTTAGAACAGAAATAATCCCCGAAATGAAAGGTATTGCATATACTATAACATTGTAAGTAAAAGGGGAGATTATCCATGCACCATCCGTTCTTAATTGCGCATTCTCCATATAATCATCATGTGTATACAAAAATGATGATAGCTCCGTTGTATATGCAAGTTTCACCAGCTGTAGTTCCTTTACAACTGCAATACCCGCAGCCACCAATCACTAGTACACAGCAATACGTGTATGAAACTGCTTTTTATAAACATCCGTATTTCAAGCAATTCCATAACAATGTGAAAGCACAAGTTTGGGAAGGATAAGAAGCTAAAAGATTCATTCTTTTAGCTTCTTCAGAGTGTTGGGAAACCCTTTAGGGTTCCCAACACTCTGGAATCTTTTTTGATTTTAGCTAATAAAAACAACATAAAATAATAGAATTTAGAAAAATAGCCCTCCACCTGACCCTTTTTGGTCAGATGGAGGGCTATTTTTTTCATGTTTTGACAAGCTGCGGTGAGATAAGCTTGTATTTGGACAGACTTCAGCCCTCGAAACCGGGCATAGCGGTAGCCATGTAGTTCTTTGGCGTCCGCAAAGCTTCGCTCTATAGTTGAACAACGTACTTTATACAGTTTTTTCCCTGTAGATGTGAGCTTGTTTTTTCTAGCGATATCTTTATATTTCTCCCATATATGATGAGTGATAACTTTTTGTTTTTGTTTCTTCGAAAAGCAGACTTCACGTAGTGGACAAACAGCACAGTCTTCTGGATTTGATTTGTATTGACGATACCCTTCACGATCCGTTGTTACATATTCTAAAATACATCCCATTGGGCAAGCGAATACGTTCATTTCTTCTACATATTTAAATTGGTTTTTCGGTACTTCTTTATTTCGTTTTCCAAATCGGCGATACCCCATCACCATAAATATATTCCGTTCTGATAATTTCTTACAGATATAGCCTGTAAAATAGCCTGCATCAAGAGCGACGGCTTCTACTTTGAATCCGAACTTATCAATCTGAGCTTGGAGGCGTGCTAAATACGGCTCGGAATCTGCCATATTTCCAGCCGTTACATAGGTATCTGTAATAATGTTGTATTTCGCATCAGTCGTACGATGATCCAAGAAATGAAAACCATTTGGTTTTCCATCTCTCATTAAAAACCCACTATCTGGATCAGTTGTACTTATACGAGTTTTTTTGGTTGGGGTATCACTTTCCTTTCTAGGTTTTAATTCTTTTTTCCATGTACCTCGCGATCTTCGATTACCGCAGCTTCTAGTTCATCTATATAAAACTTTGCCTTTTCTTTTTTATATTTATGTACAAATTTATTTTTATTGGCATTGGCCTTAATATGGGTAGAATCTGTCATCAGTGCACGTCCTCCTACCATTCGGTGCTCCGTCGCTTGTCTCACAATCTCATCAAAAATTTCTTCGAAAATATTTGTATGAATAAAACGAGTACGACGATTCCAACTGATTGTAGAATGATCAGGAATAGTATCCGATAGAGAAAATCCTAAAAACCAACGGTAGGCAATATTCGTTTTAATCTCCTTTTCCAATTGACGCTCAGAACGAATACCGTAAAAATATCCAATAAACATCATCTTAAATAAAACAATAGGATGAATGGACGGGCGTCCATTGTTTTCACAGTAATAAGGGCGTAACTTCTCTTCAATAAAATCAAAACTAATTGTCGCTTCAATTGCACGAAGGAAATGATCTTGTGGAACCAACTCTTCTACAGAAACAGATACACGCTCGTCACGATGATTTTTTAAAGCACCCATCATAAGAAATCTCTCCTTTTCCTCTTTTTTATTGCGAATATTCGTTACACGCATTTGCAGAAACAGTTTATAATGAAAAGTGGAAAGCGTGAGAAGGAGAGGGAAAGGGAATGTCAATGCGTTTTACTTTTTGGATTATGGTTGGGATTGTGGCAATCTCGGGTTTGTCACAAGGAATGCTTTTACCGGCCATTGCAATGATTTTTGAACAAGAAGGGGTTAGTTCAAGTATTAACGGTATTCATGCGACAGCACTATACATTGGGATATTAGTGATCTCACCGTTTCTTGAAAAACCGATGCAAAAGTTTGGAATGAAGCCAATTATCGTCATTGGTGGGTTTCTCGTTATTATTTCATTATTCTTTTTTACACAAACATTTTCATTTTGGGTATGGTTTATCCTTAGATTTCTAGTTGGCGTGGGAGATCATATGCTACATGTCGGAACACAAACATGGATTACGACAACAGCGGATCCGAATAAAATAGGTAGACAAGTATCGATATACGGTGTATTCTTCGGAATTGGTTTTGCCGTCGGTCCGTATTTAGCAAGCACAGTTCAGTACGGTCTTGCAACGCCATTTATTATATCTACTATACTTTGTCTAATAGGTTGGCTGTTATTATTACCAACAAAAAATGCATTCCCGGCGCAAGATGAAAGAGAAGTGAAGAATGAATCATCATTTTCTCGTTATAAACAAGTTGTTGGATTAGGATGGATTGCACTGCTGGGACCACTTGCATATGGCGTACTGGAAGCAATGTTAAACAGTAACTTACCAGTATACGCGCTTCGCAAAGGATGGTCTGTTTCAGAAGTATCCTTCTTATTACCAGCATTTGCAGTTGGGGGCATTATTACACAAATTCCGCTCGGTATATTAAGTGACAAATACGGAAGGGATCGTATTTTAACGTGGACGTTTTGCATAAGTACGGGCATTTTCTTGCTTGCAGCCGTATTTGATCAATATTATTGGATCGTCTTTGCCTGCATGTTGTTAGCGGGTATGGTCATTGGATCGTGCTTCTCGTTAGGACTTGGATTTATGACAGATTTATTACCGAGACACTTATTGCCAGCAGGTAATATATTATCTGGAATCGCCTTTAGTTTAGGAAGTATACTGGGGCCTGTATTAGGAGGCGTATTTATAGAAAAAATACAGTATACAAGCTTTTTTATTGCGGTTATGATTATAATGGGAATTCTCGCAATGTTATATATGATTTACATGAAGAATCAATTCGCATCAAGAAAAATAGAAAGTAGGTTAGGGCATGACAAAACAACCTAATAAAAAGAAATTTGAAGTACTCGAAAACGAAACAATTACAGACTGCTTAGCGCGTATGGAACAAGAAGGCTACGCACCGTCACGCCGCATGGAAGAGCCAATCTTTCATGAGGTGAAGAAAGACGGTAAAACAGTAGTTGAACCGTGCGGTAGGAAGATTGTTTTTGAGGGGAAATTGAAGTAATACATTATATAAAAAGAATTTACTTTTGTTTACAAGCAAGATAAAACATATAGTCACAAAAGAAACGCTATTGATTCCAATATCAATAGCGTTTTTATTTTTAACAAATATATAGATCAAAATGAATTTCTGCTTGAATGGAACTAGTGAAATCAATAATATCTTTTTGTAAATACATTGCGGGTGATTCGTTGTTCTCCACTTGAATGACTACCATAAAAAGAAATTGTAAATCATACTTCTTCTTGAGATGTTTTAATTGTTCTGTTTTTCCTTCAAGGGATTTTAGAATAATATGCAACTGATTATTTATATCGTAGGACTCTTGGTATCCAGTGCTTAAAGTCCAAGCAGTTTCTTCTCTATATAGGGTTTTGGTGGATACAAGATTCGGATTATCATGTCTTGCAACAACATCCCCTTTTTTATAAGTTCTTGTAGGCTCGATACTTAGGGCGTCAGTAATTGCTTTAACAGGGAATATATCACCAGTTGCACTGAAATAAGCCATAACTTTTGTTTTATCCAGAACGGTTCCTCCTCTATTATTAAGATGTTAATCTTATTACATTATAAAAATTTATGAATGTATTTACTAGAATGTAAATGTGTTTTTTATTGAATTTCGGCGTTGGGACATGAATGATAAAGCTAGATATACATACCTTTGTAGGAAAAAACAATGATACAAAAGTAGGATGATTTCAAATGTATTTATTTGTATGATAAAAACAAAATATATTGTAATGTACGGGAGGGGGATCATAATGATACAAAGCGTATATGAAACGCATTTACATGTAAGAAATTTAGAAAAGGCGATAGATTTCTATCAAAATAAGTTAGGTTTAGCATTAGCGAAAAGGCTATCGAAAAGACGAGTTGCGTTCTTTTGGATAGGCGAAAATAAAGATCAAATGCTCGGGTTATGGGAAGTACATAGTAATGAAGATTTTGAGATGAAACACTTCGCTTTTCGTGTAGATGTAGGGTTTTTAAAGATTTCTAAATTATGGTTAGAGAATCGTGGAATAGAGGTAGTAGGGAGTCAAGGGAAAGGAAATCGAGAACCAATTGTCCAAAGGTGGATGCCAGCCGCAAGCGTATATTTTCTAGATTGTGATGGGAATAAATTAGAGTTTATTTCTATGTTATATGATGATCCAGATGAATTAGAATATGCAACGTATTTAAGTGAATGGGAAGCGGAGCACCAAGAAAAATAAATTTTAATCAGTAGGAGTTTTATAGCTTTGGATTTTGTTAAATAGATAGGGAAAAATAAAATCCCTCAAGAAAAGACATGTTCTTGAAGGATTTTTTTATGCTTTATATATTTATATTGTTTGTAACTTATTAATTATATTCATGATTAGATATTTCAGCGCGTTGAATATAACCATCAGAGAAGCTGAAATAAAGATAATAGCTTCCTCGATTATATATAAAGCCTTCGCTAGTCATATCTCCCCCGATTTCATCGGGTTCACCAAACCACTCTTTTAATTCATTGACAGTTATATCCATTTTTACCCATATATGTCTTGCGTCCGAAGGGTACATGTCAATATTATAATCGCCGTATACTGCTATATTAGGTGCATCACATTCTGTACATGGTGCTTTTTTCAAAACATCAGGCACTCCATATTCTTTTTTTACGTCAGATAGATCTTTACCCAATGAATTTAATGTAAATGGACCAAACGTTCCATTATGTAAAGCCGTTGTTAGCATTTGTTTCAATTCTTCTTTTGAATTGATGTTGAAATTATAATCTCTGTTTTTTGCTATTGCATTATATAAAAATTGCGCATACTGCTCACGTTTTACAATCGTATTTCCAATAAAATTACCTGACTCGTCACCTTGTGCTATACGGTTACCACGCACTGCATTTACAGATTCATAGGCCCAATGACCTTTTGGTACATCTTTAAAGTTCCCTTGTCCTTTTAATTCTAAATGAAATGCTTTTTGTAATACTACTGCCATCTCATAGCGAGTTAATACATCATCTGGACGAAATGTACCTGTGCCATCACCTTTCATAATTCCAGCTTGCGCAATGGCTTTAATATCTTTTTCAAACATATGATTCGTAATATCACTAAACATATTCCCTTGTTTGTCGTCTGCTTTTAAACCTAAATATCGATTGACTAAAGAAGCTACCTGTCCTCTAGTAACGTTGTCTCCAAAACCAAATTTCCCATTTCCATATCCCTTATAAATACCTGCTGCCGCTAAGTAATCAATAGCATCTTTTGACCAGTGGTCCTTTGGTACATCTGTAAATACAGTGTTCGTATTGCTAGCTATCTTATAGCTATTCGTAGTTGTTTGTGCATTAGCTGTACCTACCATCGTTGTAGTTACTAGTGCTGCGGTGATTACGAATCCGAAAAAATTTTTAGCTTTGCTTGTTTTCTTCCCCATTTGCGCAAGCCTCCCCAGTTTCATTTAACTTTATTAAATATACTCATTACGATGCATGCATTTAATACAACTAAATGCATGCATCGTAATTGTAACATGTAAGTTATAATTATTTGTCATTTATTTCCGTAATGTGGATGGGATTTTGATAATATAACCAAAAATGTGGATAATTGATATTCAGCGTTATTTAATGATGATACATACAGTAAAATGTTCTGTTTTCCATTCTACGATAGAAAACAGAACGTATATTTGGTATAATCGAAATATACTATATGAAACGATGTACATGAGTTTGACATGTATGTATTAAGGTACGTACTACATAACAATAACTACGCTTTATACAAATCAATCGTTAGAAAGGAAAAGAAGTAATGAATCAAATTTCATTTGAAGATTTATTTGAAGAAGAAAACGCGAAAGAAAAGGTGGAGGTAGCTGAAATACCAGTACCTTTATCACCATTGCAAAGAGATATATTGGAATTAATGGATTCTGAAGAAATAAGTGCACTTGAGCTGTGTGAACAATTAATACGAGCTGGAAAAATATCAGATGAAAGATTCACAACGAATAAGCCGAAAGCATATGGAGAAGTATGCTTACTATTAGAAGGATTTGTTAAAGAAGGAAAGCTTATTTTTGTCAAAAGTGATGAGAAAAGAGATAGGGTTTATAAATTGAATGAAGAAATGTTTAACGGATAAGGTGTGCAGGGGGAATTCATTCATTTTTCTCATTAAAAAAGGGTGTCAATCTTACTTAGATTGACACCCTTTTAATCATCTAACACCTTACATGTTTACGCTTGAAACCAAGTCTTCCTCTATCAAGTTCTTTCTGAATACTCTCTGCAGCATTTAGCAAACTACTTTTTTTATTATCACGTTTTATTTCAACTATACCAACTTCTTTTGCAATCTCGACTGCTTTTTCGTGTAGTGGTACATAGGAAATTGCTACAGTGTTTAGAAAATTATTCATAGCGGATTTAGTTCGTTCTGGCGAATCATGGATTGTCTTTTTCACCATTTCAAGCATATCGGAAAGTTTGCTTTCAGAAAACTCATCGTCTTTGCGATTTCCTAAAAGCCAGCAGTAGCAACTCCAGCCTGCAGACATTTTAAGCTCTTTACCACTTGTAATCCATTTATCAGCAACTTCTTGAGCGATATTTGATTCGGATAAAGTGACTGCCACCACATAATCAGACAACATATAAAAATACGCTCCGTCTATCCATCGATCAAAATCAGACTCCCTCATAGCTTTCGGGTCCGCAATAATGCCTGCAAAATACATAGCATCGTAGTTGCCTGTGGCATAAAGTTCTTCTGCTAACTCTTGGTTTATTTTTATTTTTTTTGCGATTGGTTTCATAGCACCTGTAGCTACGCCGAAAACTGGTTCCTGCGCACCGTTAGATATGTATATTTTTTTCGTTCGTTCCTTGCCTAGAGCTTCAAGCTCTTGCATAACTGTTTTAAAATCCAAAGCTGTGCACTTCCTTTCTTCATGTAAAAACCATTTTAATTGCGAACAACTAGCCTATATTTTTTATCATGTTTCCATACTTTCTAATTTTAAATCTTATGTGAGTAGGATGTCTACTTTCTATAATTTGTCGATAGTGCAGATAGTGATTTTGAAAGTCTAGATTTTTAGGATGAAAAACTACTGATTAAAGTTTCCCTGTATCTTTGGCTCTTTCTCGGTATTATTATGTTATTATTTGGTAAGAGGATAAATGTAAAGTGAAACATGTGAGGTTGGTTATAAATGATAAAGAAATTTACTAGAGTAGTATTAACTGTAGTTATGCCAATTAGTATGATTGTGGGGTGTGGAAATACTGAAAAAACTGAAGCAAAAGAACCGAAAGCGATACAATCAGAGAAAAAGGACTATACGGATTATTCGTATGGAAGCAAAGGTATAGTAGTAAGCGGAAAAGCGAAAGAACGTCAACAATACGAGGTTGGATATATGGATGATAATAAGTTAATTGGGATTGATGAAAATATTGAGGACTGTATTATTTTAGATAATAAAGATGAAGCAAGTCTCGTTTGGAAACAAATAGAGCGTGGATCGATTATTGAAGTACAATATGGTAAGGACCGTAATGATATCGTAGGCGTACAATTAGTAGGAGATCGTGAGCCATACGAAATTAGTGATAAGTTTGATCGAAATACGATAAACGAGATTGTCGAAAACGTTAAAGGGAATTTGTAATAGAAGCTAAAATGAAAAAATATTTAAATTTACTATTAATAAAGTCGATTCCTTATGGAGATAAGAAATCGACTTTATTAATTATCTTTTTTGTAAGTTGTCTTTCCAAAAATTATAGCTATTATCAATAACTTCTTTTAATTTGAAATAGTTTTCCCAAGTATCTTTCACGTGGTAGAGAGTTTCTTCGTCTATAAAAACGTCTGAGTAATCACTTATATACTTCCATTCCTCATCATTAAAGTAATACATCGCGAATTGATTGCCTTCGTCATTTAACATGTCGTCTGCCAAAACGCCATCCCAGTTCATATAAATTTCTGTGCCAGTCATTTGTCTAAGTTTAAACTGTTTAATTTCGTCTAGGGACTCTTCTTCAAATTCTTCACTAAATAAATTATGTTCAAGTATCCATCCTAAAAACATACCAGTATGTACAAAAGCTTGATCAATTGGTAAGTCCTCAGGAAAATCACCTTGATAATGGTACTTCGCTTTATCGTAAACAATCGTATCTAACAATCAGTTCATCCCCTTTAACTAACGTATTATCTATTAAACTTGTACTTTTTGTTTTAATAGTTTAACTATGTTTTCAAGCCTTTCAAAATATATCCCATCTGCTGAATATCGTATGTACTCTCGTTTTTTTTATCATTTTTTGGTCTTCTTCATTTCAGGTATCAATATGAGGGATTTTTGCCAAATAAAACTCTTTTCAATGTAAAAGGTTACATCTATATTATCGTAAGAATGTAAAAATGTTAATATTTTTAAAGAGAACAAGTACAAAGAAACAGGATTTATTTAATAGATACTTGATAGTTATGAAAAATTATAAAGATCCTTCTTGTTGAAGAAAATCAGTAAAAGGTATCCGAATCTATTTTTGAGAAGTAGTGGTGTGTAAGGGAAGAAGTACTTTTGACGGCGATTGCAATTGGTTATAAAATAATGTCTGTTAAGGGATTTTCTAGAAACTATTATTCGCCTGCTGGGGATAAAATGCAGTGTTTATAAAAAGGCGGAATAACCATATTTTTATACATAGTAGATTCATAGTCTTTCACGAATGAGAAAATAAAGGGAGGTTGAGATATTTACACGAACAGTGTAGGTATCGATTACAGCAATGAATATAAAAAAACGAGTAATCGGACTATCAACAAGTCTAGTAATGTTAGGGAGTGCACCTTTATCAATATCAGCAGAAGAGTTAAATAAATCTCATACTGACCAGATTAGTATTGCACAAGGGGAACGTGGAACGAACGGATTACGTTATTCTAATTTCAATCTAGAAACTCCAGATTACATGCAAATTAATGAAACAGAAGTATCAGAGAACGAGGAAATTCTTCTAGAAGAATATAAACATAAACATGATGAAACAGAAGAGTTACATAAAATGAAAGAAGCGAAAAAAGGTGAAGTAGCAGAAGATGAAGCTATTTCAAACATTGAAAAGGCATTTGAACATGTAGACGGTCGAAATGATGGCTCTACTCGTGAAATGAAGCCGGTTGAAAAACGAAGAGCTATTCAGTATAGTGCATCGATGACTACAAAGAAATATGGAACACTTGCAGGTGTCCCGTTTGTAGAGTGGATTGTTCCAGCTGGAAATCCTGATATTCGTCCTGCAAATCCGATGAAAGCACGCTACATTACAATTCATGAGACTGCAAACACAGCTCGTGGTGCAAATGCTGAAAATCATGCGAAATATTTGTATAAACAAGCAACGGAAGGTACGTTCCGAACAGCTTCATGGCATTTTACTGTAGACGATAAACAAATTTATCAACACTTACCAATAAATGAAAATGGTTGGCATGCAGGTGATGGCGATGGTTCCGGAAATAGAGAATCAATCGGTATCGAGATTGCGGTTAACCAAGATGGAGATTACAATAAAGCGTTAGAGAATGCAAAGAGACTTGCAGGTTATTTAATGAACAAAGAAGGTATTAGTGCGGACCGCATTTATAGGCATCAACAATGGAGCGGGAAAAACTGTCCTGATATTTTAATTTCCCGTGGGAATTGGACTGGCTTCGTACAAGGGATTCAATGGTATGCAAATGTTAACGCACAAATTGATTCGCCTTTACAAGAAAGAAATGAGCTATTTGATTCAAATGAATATAATCCAGCTGAACCTAATATGGAGCTTGTAGTGAATGGTGATGGTATAAACGTACGTAGTGGTTCGGGACTTGAACATCATATCGTTCGTAAAGCTTCAAACGGAGATCGTTACAAAGTGTTAGCAGTTAAAAATGGTTGGTATAAAGTAGGTAACGATGAGTGGATTTTCTATAACCCAAGTTGGATTAAAATAAACTATAATATGCCACATAAAGAAGTGCAAAAACCAAAAGATGATATTACAGGTGGATGGTTTGAAGGGAACATTCGTAAGCTGAACAGCCTAGGAATTATGAACGGTGAAGGAAATGGTGTATTTGCGCCTTATCGTAATGTTACGAGAGCTGAGTTTGCAACATTAATCTCAAATGCTCTAAAGCTACCAGAAGGAGATAAGTCATTTGTAGACATTAACAAAGCGCATCCATCACTTCATAGTGGTATTAAACGTAGTGCAAGCGCAGGAATTATTAGCGGTCGTGGCGGCGGAATTTTTGATCCTAACGCATCTATCACACGTGAAGAAGCATCGATCATGATTGACAACGCATTACAGTATAAGGGTGTTACAGGTGAATTAGTTGCATTGCCATTTAGGGATAAACATTTGATCACATATAAACAGCCTGTTCAACGATTATATAGCTTAAAAGTAGTTACTGGTGTTGGAAATAATGAGTTTAATCCTAAAGGGACAGCAACTCGTGGTGAAGCAGCTGCCTTTTTAGTGAAGATGTTAGATGCAAGTCAAAAATAGAAAGAATGATAAAGGAGCTATCCAAAATGAGAATTTGGAACAGCTCCTTTTTATATAAGCCCTTATTAAGCCCCTTCCAAGCCCCTTATAAGCACCTACCAAGTAATAAATCACTAAGAAAAAACAAAACAAAAACAACTACAAGAACAAAAAAGCGCGAAAAAATAAAACCGTCGTTGTAGTAGTTAAAAAAATTTGGAATTCAACTGCAAAAACCAAGCCCTCACTCCTATATGTATATTGAAGGATTGAAATCTGCCTTTTTATAAGTGCGAGGGGGAGGTAAATATATGGCGGTGTACCGTAATGTGCAAGTGAATTTTTGGCAAGATGAATTCATATTAGATTTAACGCCAGAGGAGCGTTATTTTTACATATATTTGTTAACTGGTACGAAAACGAAGCAATGCGGAATTTACGTATTACCAAAGCGTGTGGCAGAGCTGGAAACAGGTTACAGTATGGAAACTGTTGAGAAATTGTTAAGTAGATTTGTGGAATACGGCAAGATTTTATATGATGCGGAAACGAAAGAGTTATACATCATAAATTGGCTACATTATAACCCTATTTTAAATACGAATGTAGAAAAGTGTGTGCTACGTGAATTAAAAATTGTGAAAAATAAAGAGTTCGTACATATGTTTTTACGTAAATGTCTGGAAGAAGAATGGAAGATTCCGTTGTTGTTACAGCATTTTGGTATGCCAGAAGAAGAAGGGAATAGTAGTTTACAAGAAGTTGTTGAAGAAATAGAAGATGAGGAAGGGGAAGAGGATACTCAGCATAGTGAAGTTTACAAATTTTACGAACAAAATATAAGTAGTCTATCCCCATATATCGTGAAGGAATTGAAGAATTGGATACAAAGACTTTCAGGAGAGAAAGTATTAGAGGCACTTAAAATTGCGTTTGAACATAATAAGCGAACGTTTGCTTATGTGAAGGGGATTTTGAGGAATTGGTGTAGCAAGTATGGTGGAGAGAAGTGTGTGATGGGTAGTTTAGAGAGAAGGAGAAGTGTTTTGAGTAGTGTGTTTTAATTTACATTAATTTAATATAGAATATATGTTCGTTTCGGTTGGTTTTATGCTATACTACAAGTAAATAAGGGTATTTTTATAAAGCATAAACAGATGCGGGGGAACAAAGTTTGACTACAAATACAGCTCAGTTGTTTCAATATGTCCATATGACAGAAGAGCAGGAACAATTATCATTGCGTTATTTAAAAACGAAAGATGAAGAGATTTTAAATCATATACAACTAACGACAATTAGAGATCAAAATAGAAGCGATTTTGCAAATCAGTTTATAAATGATTTTAGGAAAGTATATAAACAAGATCCAGCTTTCTTTCGGTTATTTTATTATTTGTTAGGGGAGCAATTGTTAAATGTTCTTATAATAAGGTTTAAGTATGTGGATTTTGCTAATATGAAGATTTATTTAGAGAAAAGTGCACTTCCATTGGATAAACTGGTAGTAATTGCGTGTAAATATTTAACTAATATCTCTAGTTATGTGAATGAGGCGTATAGTTTTCTTAAAGAGTTAACAAAAGAGAAACCGAACTATATAGAGGAACAATTACACACTTTACCAAATCAGCAGCAATTATCGTTACTTCTCGTAATGTTTGAAGTAAATTATGAGAGGTTCTATACATATAGCACTTTATTGGACGAGAGATTAGAAGAACATGCTGAATTTATATTGAATTTGAATGGAGAAAAGGTAAAGGTTGAAGCAGTTGAAAAATATATAAAAGGTGAGAGTGATAGGGAATTATTTTTAGGTGGAAATTTACCAGAATATATTTGGCGACTATTATTTAGCATTCATCAGTATTCAAATATTGCGAGGCGGTATGTTGAAATATTAGCGAAGAAAAACGTTTGGGGTTTTATGAATCATGCTACGCGTTACGTGTGTCAAACTCTCGATCAGCCTCAAAACTATAAACGAACAGGTAGTGTAAATAAAAAAACATATGATGAAATTCAAAATTTTTGTAAACAGTTTTGGATTTCTGAGGAAAGATTTTTTGCACACCGTCTGAGGCAACATGATTTAAATAATGAAGAATTCTGTAAGACGTATGAATATGAAATGTTATGCTCCGTGGCGGAAGAAAACCCTGAATTTGTTCAACGTACTTTACAATATGTAAGTAAAAGTAATTACCTCATAATCGCCCGAACGTTAGCTGAAAAAGGACATGAGTTAAATAGAGGGAGAATGAGAGAGGAATTTTTTGTCGCTGCTTTGCAACTTAAGTTGTCTACGGTGCGGGATACGTATCGTGATTATTTACTCGGGAAATTGTCATTTGATGAAATGAAGCAAATACTTAAAAATCCGAAGTATAGAAATATGTATTGGGATATGCCAGTTTTAGAAGTTGTACTTCTTTGGGATATAGATGATGTGGCAAAAAGAGAAGCGGCACTCACTCTGGAATTTGGAGATGTATATAGTGTTTATTTATATGAACTTCTGTATGAATGTTCGGCTAGAGGGATAGAACCAGAAAAAATAATAGAAGATCTCCTTTCTTACGGGCTAAGTAAAGAAAAGCTGATTGATTATTCAGTTGAGCAAGTCTCACATTATGTAGAAGAGAGAAATAAAGCGAAGGAAGCGCTCGTTACGATCATTGTAAAAGAACAGGCATACATAATGGAACGATTTGATATGTATTCTGCTGAGGCAAAAGCGTATATTTTGAATGAATTAGCAAGAGATAACAGGGTTGAAACACGTCCGGTTTTAATTAAAAACTTAGGTGATTCATCTAAAAAATTACGTAAGTCTATAGTTGAACTGCTTTCAAAAGACATAGAAGCGGCAGAGGATGTAGCAGTTGAACTTCATAATAAAAAGAAAATTGTTCGTGAAAATGTGATGAAAATACTACTAGCGTATAGGATTGAAACATATACACAACTCGTACAGGAAGCATTGAAAGAAAAGAAGAATGCCTCTTTAGCCGAGAAGTTTGCTCCATTACTTGAAGTGGGGAGGAGCTCAGAAAATATAGAAGAACTTTGTAGCCGTATCGTAACGGGACAAAAAAGAAATTCACTTCTGCAATTGATTGGGGAGGAACCGCAAATCCGTCTTCGTCATTCAAATGAAATTGCGGATGCTACAATTCCATTAGCTTATATACAACAGTATATTTCAGATGCTGTCATTGAAAAGAAAGAGGCAGCTGAAGTAATTGGGAGTACTTTAAATGAACAAGACCTGAAAGAATATGTGCAAGCAATCTATCAAATATGGATTTTTCAAGATGCAGATGTGAAGAAACGCGGTATTCTTTCGTTATATGGAATATATAGTGATGACAAAATGGTCGGTATACTTAAAAAGCAAATCGATGAATGGGTACTAGATATGAGAGGAAAGATTGCAGCAGATGCTGTTCGTGCTCTAGGTTTGTCTTCATCTAAGCTTGCACTTATGTTTATTCATGCTATGGCATTTAAATATAAACATAAACAAGTGCGTAATGCGGCAAAAGAAGCATTAAGTCTTGCTGCGAAAACCCGTGGTATAACGGAAGAAGAACTGGAAGATCAACTAGTACCAGATCTTGGCTTTAATATACGTGGGGAGAAGAAGATTGATTTTGGGAATAGATGTTTTACTGCTATTTTAACTTCTGATTCAAAAATAGAATTAGAGACAGAAGAAGGAAAACGTATGAAGTCACTTCCAAAGCCGAATACAAAAGATGATATAGAAAAAGCTGAATTAGCTAAGAGAGAGTTAGCCACTTTAAAGAAAGAGCTTCGGAATGCTCTTTCCATGCAGAAACAACGTCTGGAAGCTGCTCTATCATTAAAACGCTATTGGTCATATGATACGTGGAAATCGATATTTTTGGAAAATCCAATTATGAAGCAATTTTCCACTTCACTTATTTGCGGTGAGTATGCGGAAGGCAAGTTACTGAAAATGTTCCGTTATACAGAAGATGGTACGTTTTACTCAATGATAGGAGAGAAACATGAGGTTTCATCTGGAACTGTAATCGGTTTAATTCATCCGTTAGAATTATCTAGAGCGGAAAAGGAAATGTGGGAAGAGCAACTGGAAAACTCGAAAATTGTCCAGCCATTTCTACAAATTGAACGTCCTGTGTTTGTAGTAGAGGAAGATGATAAGGTTACTGTTGAGAGATTTGGCGGTATTTTACTAAATGGTCGCTCGTTATTCGGTAAGATGACGAAACTTGGATGGATTCGCGGATCAGTTCAAGATGGCGGTGTGTATTATACGTTTTATAAAGAAGATACTCGCACTGGATTAGGGGCACAACTGTCATTTAGCGGAGCACCAATTGGCTATGAAGACGAAGAAGATATATGTGTGTATGACATTGAATTTTATAAAGCAGGTACAGTGAATCGTGGTTCAGATGAAATTGATGATGAAAGACGCATTGTGCCAAAAGAAGTAGATAAGTATTTCTTTAGTGAAATATTATATGATGTACAAGTAGCGACCGATTCAAATCTTGGTCATAATGAAAGCTGGCGTAACAAACGATAAAAATTCCCCCTTCATTTGTAGGAAAATGAAGGGGTTTTTCAATTTTTCTAAAAGGTTCTTTCAAAATAGAAGCGAATAGTTTGAGAAAGGAGGGGTTATATGGAAGTTGTTATAAAGAAGAAACGAACTAGGGGTAAGAGAATTTTCATTTGGTCTAGTAGTATCGTTCTTTTGTTAATAATTTGTACAGCGATTTTTTTGAACATATATACACTTAGATCTATGCCAAAGATAGATGGAACGATAAAGCTAGAGGATTTACAACGTGCTGTTACGGTAAAGCGGGATAGTAAAGGTGTACCGCATATTAAAGCGGAAAATGCACATGATTTATATTTTTCGCAAGGGTATGTACAAGCGCAAGATCGATTATTTCAAATGGATTTAAGTAGAAGGCAAGCTTCTGGGATGTTAAGTGAAGTTGTAGGGGAAGCAGCTATTGATCGAGATAAGTTGTTTCGAACGCTCGGTTTACGGCGAGCAGCCGAAGCGTCTGTTAGCCAATATGATGGAGAAGCGAAATTTGCTCTGCAGTCATTTGCTGATGGGGTGAATGCCTTTATACGCGAGGCAAAAGTGGAAAAGAAATTGCCAGTTGAGTTTACTATATTAGGCTATGAACCTGCTGAATGGTCAATTGTGGATACGTTAACGATTGGAAAGTATATGGCGTTTGATTTAGGCGGACATTGGCACGGACAGGCGTTTCGGTATTGGGCGCTAAAAAATCTACCGAAAGAGCAAGCAAATGAGCTGTTTCCTACATATCCGAAAGATGCCCCTAGATTGCTAGCTGAACTGAAAAATACAAATGTAGACGTAGCACAAAGTTTTGCAAAAGCAATCATTCCACCAGAGTTTAATGGTAGTAATAACTGGGTTATAAGCGGTGAGAAGAGTGCGTCTGGTAAGCCAATTTTAGCGGATGATCCTCATTTATCACTTGCGACACCTTCTATTTGGTATCAATCGAAACTTGAGATGAAAGATTTACATGTGAGTGGCGTTATTTTCGCTGGCGTACCCGGGGTTATATTAGGACACAATGACAAAATAGCATGGGGCGTTACGAATACAGGTCCTGATGTGCAAGATTTATATATTGAGAAGAGAAATCCTAATAATGAAAATGAATTTCTATATAACGATAAGTGGGAAAAAGCGACTGTTGTGGATGAGTCTATTAAAGTAAAAGGCGGAAAGACAATACCGTATAACGTTACCGTTACGAGGCATGGTCCAGTTATTTCAGAGTTTGCGGATAAAGGGAAAGAGAAGACGAAAACAGTATTTGCTTTGAAATGGACTGCTTTGGAGCCTTCCGCTGAATTAAAGGCTGTATTAAATATGAATAAGGCGAAAGACTGGAATGAGTTTGAAACGGCACTGCAAGATTTTCATACACCAACTCAAAATTTTGTATTTGCATCAAACGACGGCACAATTGCTTATAAAGCAAATGGAAATATACCAGTGCGTAAAAAAGGTGATGGTAGTCTGCCAGTGCCAGGATGGACAGATGAATATGAATGGGAAGGGTATATTCCGTATGATCAGCTTCCAAAAGTAATCAATCCAAAACAAGGGTTTATTTCAACTGCGAATAATAAAATTGTAGATGATAATTATCCGTATCATATTAGTAATACGTGGGCGCAGCCATATAGGCAAATACGTATTCAAGAGTTTTTACAAGAGAAGGAAAAGTATACGGTGAAAGATTTAGAAGAATTACAGATGGATCAAAAAAATTTATATGGGAAAGAATTTGCTCCTATATTGTTAAAAGAGTTAAATAAAGCATCTTTACATGAAGTAGAGAAAGAAGGCGTAAAACAATTAACGAAGTGGAATTTTTACGATAGTAAAGATGAAGCAGCACCATTACTATTCCATTTATTAATGAAGGAGATTTCAAATACGTTATTTTCAAAAGAAATACCGAAAGATGTGATGGAGTTATTTGAAGGGAAGGCACAAGTTGTTGATGAATTAATTCGAAAAGAAGTAGCAGGAGAAAAGAGCGCTTGGTTTACGAAGTACGGAGGATTCACAAAAGTTGTGCATACATCGTACGAAAATGTAATGAAGAAATTACAGAAGGAATATGGACCAGATGTTACGGAGTGGAAGTGGGGCGATTATCACCAACTTGCTTTTACACATCCAATCTCAAAATCGTCTAGTATGTTAGCACTACTTGCATTTAATCGTGAGAAACCAGTTCCAATTGGCGGAAGTCAAGTTACTGTTCAAGCGGCGAGTTACGGAGATAACGGTATTGTCAATCACGGAGCGTCTTGGCGATTCGTGATTGATACGAAGGATATGTCAAACGGTTATCATATTGTAGGGCCAGGACAATCAGGACATTTTAGAAGTGATTGGTATCATGATCAAATAGATGATTGGGTAAATGGCACGTATCATACGACTACATTGAATACGGAGGGGATAGAAGGGAAGGTGTTAAATTTGGAGCCGAAGTAATAGGGTGTTTTTGTTTGTAGAGGGGACTAGTAATAATCTTTTTGATAATGAAAGCTTATCATTTAGAACATAACCCAGTTCTTAAATAATTTTAACAGCCAGCCTACTATCATTTAATTTGATAGTGGGCTGTTTCCATCTTCGAAATACGCTGTAGCAACCTCTTCAGGATTACGATTATTTCTACATGCTGCAAGTGCTGTAACTAATAAAACTATTAACATGATCATTCCAGTTTTGAGGGATTTAGTTAACAAAGGCCAGGTATTATTTGCAACAGAACCGTCTATCTGTACCCCTTGTTTCATCATTTTTCTAGGCCATCCAACTTGACAAATGTTTTTTTATCAAACTACAATGAAAATCATTATCAATAATATAGGGAGGATACTTTTGTCAATAAATGAAAAACAATATATTTATAGGTTAATAACTAGATGTTGTTAAGTCGTATGTACTATTTTTAGTTTAGCGTTGCCTAGAATGTACACCAATTAATCTCACGAATTACAAGAAAACTATTATTGAAATGAGGCTTGCATTGTGAAGTTGGACGTGAATGAGTTAGCAGGGTATCTTGCCAATACTCCTTTCCGAGTAGAAGGAGTATATCGTTATGCTAAAAATCCAGGTGTGCCTTGTGCTGAGTCTACAGATTCTTTCCCAGGATTTGTATTTCCGCTTACAGGGAAGACGGAATTTCAATTTAATGGTACGCCGTATACCCTTTCCCCAGGAAAAGTTATACATGGGGGTGCAAAAATGACATTAGCCCATAAAATGCTTGGTGAAATAAACTGGGAATATATTCTTGTTTTATATCGGATAAGCAATTCAGAACGAGAAGATTCTGGCTTTACTCATCAGCATTTTGAATTATTAACAGGACAATCTCCTCGTCTTGTCGAATTACTTATGCGTCTTTGGGATGTGTATAATCAGCGAGGAGGCATTTCGATGTTTCAGACGGAAATGCTATTTCGTGAAGCGTTGAATGAAGCTTTATTAAGTGTTGTCAATAGAGAAAACAACTATGAATCGCATACTTTATTCGAACGAATATCTAGTTACGTTCATAAATACTATTATAAAGATATTACAATACATACGCTTACAGAACAAAATAATGTTAATCGAAATCGTCTTTCTTACGTGTTTAGAAAGCATGCAGGTATGGGGCCAGCAGAATATTTATTGAACTATCGTATAAAGATGGCTCAAAAAATGTTATGTACAAGTGGTGTGCCTGTACAACAAATTGCGCAGGCTGTTGGAATCGCAGACCCTTTTTATTTTAGTAGAGTTTTCAAGAAGCGAGTTGGCATTTCGCCTACTAAATATCGCGAGAAGTTCATCAATAATCCATACTAATGTCAACAGGGGTCCATTCTTATTTGAAAATCACTGTTCTATACTTATGGAGAGTTAAAGGAAACATTGGATTGAAAGTACTTTCATTGAAATCACTCCTTTGTACTATCTGAATGAAAAGTTCTGGCCTGAGCATTTTCTTTTTAAGCATAATAACGACTTTTTTACTTAGATTACTGTAATATAGTGGAAGTTGAAAATGAGGAGGGATCATTATCCATTACCAACCTATTAAACTAAATGACGAGTTATCTAAAATTAACGATTATTGGTATCCACAAGTGATTAGTGAAATGAATGACGATCAAATTCAGCTTTTTAAAGCTAATGGAGATTTTATATGGCATGAGCATCCTAATACGGATAAGCTATTTATTGTGCTTGAAGGGGAGATGTTCATCGATTTCCGTGATGGACAGGTGAAAATTTCTAAGGGCGAGATGTTTATTGTCCCGAGAGGCGTTGAGCATAAACCTTTCACCGAAAAGGAATCCCACATCATGTTGGTAGAGCCTAAAAGGGAAATGGATTGATAATCGTAAAAAGATAAAAAAGGAGCGGAAATCCGTTCCTTTTTTATTTATCTTACTATTTTTAGGAGCTTAGTATGAATAAGATGTGAATAAAGGATGAATCGCATTTTTATCAATAAAAATTTATTGGATTTTTTGTGGAATATATATGAAACATTGTATAAAATAATCAAGAAAGCCAAAAATTATAGGGGGAAAGTTGTGAAGAAAAATAAGAGTTTAATAAGTTTTTTAGGAGTGTTTATTATGCTGTTTTCTTTTTGTTTTCAAGGAAATGTACAGGCAGATGTAAATACTGTTCAATCTGGAAAAATCAAATCAGGAAATGTAACGGTATGGGAAGTTGGAAATGTAGCGAAAGTGTTAGCTGATGTAGAGCGCTTAAATTTAAATACAGTAAATGTACCAATTCAGGTAGATATTCCGAATGTGACTTCTACGAACATGGTAATTAATCAAGCGCAAAAGCAACAGGCTATTATTTTAATTCAAGAATTATTAAAGCGTAATATTCAAGTTATAGTGGAACCGTTCCCATATATTCAGCAAGGAAATGTTGGAGAAACGGAATGGAATCCAAGTAATATTAATGATTTCTTCTGGAATTGGAAAACGGTTATTTTGCAAGACATTTTTAACTCGATTACAAGTAAATACAATGTGTACGGGCTCAAGATTGCTTCTAATTTCGTGAATATGGAATATGCAGAAGGATATTGGAGCGATACGATTGATTTTGTTCGCCAGCAGTATAAAGGAAATGTTTTGTATCAAATGAATTGGTGGCTAACAGCAAGCTGGGATCCTTCATATGAAGCGAAGTTTGTTGAGAAAATAAACCGTCCGTATTTAAAGAAGGTAGACATTGTTAGTATCGATAGTTGGTTTGAAGTTTCAGGAAAAAGAAATCCATCATACGAAGAAGTGAAGCAAAGTTTGTTTGCGACGACAGTATATAATCGTGGACAGAATGTTGTTCAGCAACTAGAACAATTACATAAAGCAACAGGAAAGCCAGTTTACTTTGGTGGATTTAACGTTCCAGCGCGTGAACTAGGCTTGCAAAATCCGTGGAATCCAGATGTTACTAATGTGTTTTCAAAAGACGTACAATTAAACGGATGGCGCGCTTACCGTAATGTATTAGAACCGAAGCCATATTTTAAAGGCTTTTCAATTTGGTTTATTGGATCTAATAATAGTACGCATGCGTATCAAATACATAGTCAAGAAACGGCAGCAGTTATTAATGGCTGGTACCGAAAATAATTTTTATAAAATAGGTAAGTTTTAAAGTTTACCACATATATTTCTAGTGAAAGGCCTTTCACCATCTTATCACCTAGGGGGCAATCATCATGAAATTTTTGTCTTACCTTACAGTAATTTTGGTGATTCTTGGCGGTTTGAATTGGTTATTTGTAGCGTTAGATTACAATGTAGTTGAGAAATGGTTTGGTTCTATGCCGGCGCTTGTGGACACTATTTATTGGCTCATTGGTCTTTCTGCAATTTATCAAATTTTTGATCGGTTCTTCACGGACAATTAGCAATTATACTTTATTACTAGAGTGTTAAGTACGATTATGTACTTAACACTTTTTTGTGTGTTTATAAAAACATTGGCACTTGCAAGCGATTCCATTGCTTCTTGCGCCGTAATACTAGAAAAGAAATTGACCGTGTCTTGTATTGTGGGTTATAATTCAGAAAGTTTAAAAAATATTAAAATGAGAAATAGGGAGGTCATCTAGGTGATGGAAAGAGTGTATAATTTTTCAGCAGGACCATCAATACTCCCTTTGCCAGTTTTAGAGAAAGTGCAAAAGGAGCTTGTAAATTATAACGGGACAGGCATGTCTATTATGGAAATGAGTCATCGATCTTCTTATTTTCAAAGTATTATAGATGAAGCGGGTAGCTTGCTTCGTGAATTAATGAACATTCCTGATGAGTATGAAGTATTGTTTTTACAAGGTGGTGCTTCATTACAATTCTCTATGATACCGTTAAATTTAATGAATAAGTATAAAAAAGCAGGGTACGTATTGACTGGTTCATGGTCTAAAAAGGCACTGCAAGAAGCTGAAAAAGTTGGAGAAGTACAAGTGATTGCTTCTTCTGAAAATGAGAAGTTTACTACAATTCCTAAACTGGATGGTTTATTAGACGATGAAAAACTAGATTATGTACATATTACAACGAACAATACAATTGAGGGAACGAAGTATGTGGACATTCCACATGTAGATAAAGTACCGCTCGTTGCGGATATGTCCTCAAATATTTTATCAGAACGATATGATGTTTCGAAGTTTGGTCTTATATATGCGGGAGCGCAAAAGAATTTAGGGCCAGCAGGCTTAACGATTGCAATTATAAAAAGAGATTTAATTGGGGGAGCAGATCGCTCTTGTCCTACGATGTTAAACTATGAAACTTACAGTAAAAATAACTCCTTATATAATACACCGCCGTCCTTTAGTATTTACGTAACGAAACTTGTACTAGAGTGGCTGAAAGAGCAAGGTGGAGTATCTGCGATTGAAGAACAAAATAGAATGAAATCTTCACTACTTTATAATTTCTTAGATGAATCAAAATTGTTTACTTCACCAGTTGATCCTACGTATCGATCACTTATGAACATTCCGTTTACAACACCGTCAGAAGAGCTGAACAGTGAGTTTTTACAAAAAGCGAAAGAACGAGGACTTGTTACACTAAAAGGACATCGCTCAGTCGGTGGTATGCGCGCAAGTATTTATAATGCGATGCCAGCACACGGCGTACAGCAATTAGTAAATTATATGAAGGAATTTGAGCTTGAGAATAGATAGGGAGATGGGGATATGTTTCGTGTTCAAACGTTAAATCAAATTGCAGAAAAAGGTTTGCAAGTGCTTAGCGGAGAGCGCTATGAAGTAGGGGAGAGAATGGACCACCCAGACGGTATTTTACTTCGCAGCTATTCTTTACATCAAGAAGAGTTTTCAAAAGATTTAAAGGCGATTGCGAGAGCTGGTGCAGGGGTAAATAATATTCCTGTCGAGCGATGTACAGAAAAAGGGATTGTAGTCTTTAATACGCCAGGGGCAAATGCTAATGCAGTAAAGGAACTCATTATCGCAAGTCTTATTATGTCTTCACGTAACATTATTAACGGAGTAAGCTGGACGAAAAATTTAGAAGGTGAAGAAGTACCGCAGCTTGTTGAATCAGGGAAAAAACAATTCGTTGGATCAGAGATTGCAGGGAAACGTCTAGGTGTTATCGGACTTGGCGCAATTGGTGCTTTAGTTGCGAACGATGCGTTAGCGTTAGGGATGGACGTCGTCGGATATGATCCTTACATTTCAGTTGAAACAGCTTGGCGCCTTTCTACACATGTGCAAAGAGCATTTAGTTTAGATGAAATTTTTGCAACATGTGATTATATTACACTGCATATTCCTCTTACGAATCAAACGAAGGGGATTATTGGTGAACACGCTATAGAGAAAATGAAAAAAGGAATGCGTTTATTCAATTTCTCTAGAGGAGAACTTGTAGATGAAAAGGTTCTTCAAAAAGCGTTAGAAGAAGACATTATTGCACATTACGTAACGGACTTCCCGAATGAAAATGTGATTAAAATGAAAAACGTAACAGCGACGCCTCACCTCGGTGCATCTACATCTGAATCAGAAGAAAATTGTGCAGTCATGGCAGCGCGTCAATTACGTGAATATTTAGAGACAGGAAATATTCGTAATTCAGTCAACTATCCAAACGTAGAATTGCCGTATATCGGAAAGAAACGTATTACAATCATGCATCAAAACGTTCCAAACATGGTAGGACAAATTACAGGATGTTTAGCAGAACATCATATTAATATTGCCGATATGATTAATCGTAGTAAACATTCTTGGGCGTACACAATGATTGATATCGATAACGGAATTGATGATATAATAAAAGAGAACATTGTGGAAAATATAAGCAAAATTACAGGTGTTGTAGCCGTTCGAATGATTGTGTAAAGGAGAGAGGGAATTGGCAAAAATCCGACCGTTTCGGGCCATTCGTCCAGTAGAAGAAAAAGTAGCACAAGTTGCGGCTTTACCGTATGATGTTTTAAATAGTGAAGAGGCAAGAGAAGTTGTAAAAGGAAATCCATTTTCTTTCTTACACGTTGATAAAGCAGAAATTGATTTAGACCCAGCGCTTTCACCGTACGATGATCGCGTATATGAAAAAGCGGGTGAAAATTTAAATGGTTTTATACGAGAAGAAGTGTTCATACAAGACGAAGAGCCAGCACTATACATTTATGAACTGACGATGCAAGGAAGAACGCAGTCAGGCCTTGTCGTTTGTACATCTATTGATGAGTATGAAGATGATACAATTAAAAAACATGAAAGAACGCGTCATGAAAAAGAACTAGATCGTATTCGTCACGTAGATGTGTGTGACGCAAATACAGGTCCTATCTTTTTAACGTATCGTACAAAAGAAGAAGTGAAACGTTTCATCGCAAGCTGGAAAGAAGAACATGCGCCAATCTATACATTTACAGCAGAAGACGGCGTTAGGCATGTTGCTTGGAAAATAACTGATGAAGAAGTAATTGCAGGCCTAGTAAACGTATTTGAAGACATTCCTAATCTATACATTGCAGATGGACATCACCGCTCCGCATCAGCTGCGAAAGTAGGGCTTATGCGAAGAGAACAATATCCGAATTACACAGGAGAAGAAGAGTTTAATTTCTTCCTATCAGTTTTATTCCCTCATGATGAATTATCCATTTGGGACTATAACCGAGTTGTGAAAGATTTAAATGGCTTGTCAGGGGAACAGTTTTTAAATCAAATTACGCAATACTTTTATGTAGAAGAAGCATCTGTTTCTCCGTATAAACCAAATGAACCAAAAACATTTGGCATGTATGTGAACGAGAAGTGGTATAAGCTTACAGTGAAAGAGGAAACGTTTGATGCGAATGATCTTGTGAAAGGTTTAGATGTATCTATTCTGCAAGATCATTTATTAAGCCAAGTACTTGAAATACATGATCCGCGATCTGATTCACGTATCGACTTTGTCGGAGGAATCCGCGGATTAGAAGAACTAGAACGCCTTGTAAATAGCGGTGAATATAAAGCGGCGTTCTCGCTATATCCGACATCAATGGAATCTTTATTAGCAATCGCAGACGCTGGAGAAGTTATGCCACCAAAATCAACGTGGTTTGAACCGAAACTGCGTAGTGGGTTATTTGTACATTCTTTAAAATAATGATAGACTTCATTATTTTGAAAAACCGAAATAATTTTAGTTTCGGTTTTTCTTATTTTAAAAGAGCTTTGAGGAGGGGTACCAATGAAATTAAATTATAGGTAGGCGAAAAAACCACCTTTGAACGAACTTTAAGGACATTCCTAGTATTACAAGAAATGTCCTTTCCACTAAATTATAAGGTATTTCGCTAAAATTCAAACTCTAAAATTAGTTTACTAGTTTGACCTGCAAACTGATAATGATAGGAACCTCTCAGACTTTCTAAGTTACCGGTAGCTTTAATAATTGTTCCTGGGGAATCTAAATTTCCTTTATCAAATATTCCTTGCTCTATAGCTGTAAATGTCCCTTGTTGCCCCTTATAAATCCCTTCAAAGTGTAAAAATCCAGAAATTTTAGCAGTAGCCAAGTGACCATCATTTATATTTGAGTCTAAATAATATAATAAGTATTCAACAAAAGCCTTTCCTTTTAATTCCCCATCAATATCATATTCAACATGAGCAATATTAATAGGGAAATCTTTTTTATTATCATCGATTGGTTTTTCATCCCACTTACTTACTGTAAATGTTACTTCCATACAAATAAATCCCCCTTTATCATTAGATAAGTCATCTCCATATCATTTAAAAGTACCAACTCACAGACATATCTCATAGGAGTGTTTTTATTTATTCCACGCCACTCTCTAAAATAGAAAAAGATACATTTTCACAATCAATTTCCGCCATCGCACCGTAAGGTAAAATAAACTTCGGTTCAGTATGGCCGAAATTTAAATTATAAAGAATCGGCAAATCTTCTAAGTTATGTTCTTTCATTACTTGCAGTATTTCGTGTTTATATTCTTCATAATACATTTCGTCTTTTGGTTTACCAAAAATGATGCCTTTTGCTTTTTGGAGAATGCCTTGTGCTGCATAATTTCGTAACCAATACTTTATATAACTTGGTTCTGGATGATCTTCAGAAGTTTCAAAGAAGAGAATACTATCCTCCCAATGTTTGCTCTCAGGCCAAAGCTCCGTTCCTTTTGCAAATTCCAATACTTCGATACACCCACCAATTAAACGCCCTTGTACAGTAGTAGAGCCTTGAAGTACCTCATATCCGTTGTTTTGCTGCATCGTACGTCTTGTATCCTTATTTACTTCTATCCATTCTAAACGCTCACTCGTCCATTCAGGAGCTGGTTGAATTTCGCCAATCATTTCATTGGAAAAGAGAGTTCGATTTACCATTTCAACCGTATATGGATCCATCTCTACATTTTCAGCAAAGTCGGTCAAAATTGCTGGACCGTAAAAAGAGGAAAGACCTGCTTTATGACAAAATAAATGTGAAATGGTAACGTCAGAGTATCCCATAAAAATTTTCGGATTTTCACGTATTGCATTAAAATCTATATAAGGAAGTAGGCGAATGCTATCTTCACCGCCAATATTCGCAATAATTGCTTTCACGCGGGAATCTTTAAATGCTGTCATTAAGTCTTCTGCACGAGCCTTTGGGTTGTTATAAATGAATTCGCTACCTTTTAAACTATTTGGCATTGGGATAACCGTAAGACCGAAAACTTCTTCTAATCTTTTTACCCCTTGCTCATACCGCCATCTTATGTCAGAATCACCTGCACCTCCCCACGAAGGACTTACTGTTGCTACAATATCTCCTGCCTGTAATCTTTTTGGTTTTATTAACATGTTAACTCCGCTGCTACTAAAAATATAGACAAATGTATATTCTTAGAGTATTCCTGCTTCTACGTGCCCTGCCTCGCTAATCACTTGCTACTACAGTTTGCTGTGACACTCCACAGGCGTAAATTCCGATGTAGCCCACCGTACATATATACAATCTAT
>SNQW01000049.1_pt1 | contig 139433 bp, 160 predicted proteins | sample 2580511 | NCBI WGS metagenome assembly SNQW01 (sample SAMN10953775, study PRJNA522744) | food fermentation metagenome | isolation source: 8-hour incubation of native-enriched microbial consortia from nixtamalized... | place: Mexico | collected 2017-09-24
TCGTCGAGACCCCGCCCCGCACACGCCGGGAGCCCGGGGTCTCGACGACAACCCGGGGGCTCGGCATAAGGCAAAGGACACCATCATGACCACCGCACCGATTCAGACGACCCGGCAGGGGCCCGCGATCGAGATCACCGGCCCCATGCGCGACCGCTACGACGAGATCCTCACCCCGGAGGCGATCGCCTTCCTCACCGAGCTCCACCACCGGTTCGCCTCCCGCCGCCATGACCGGCTGGCCGACCGGATGCGTCGCCGCTTCGAGATCGGCAACGGGCACGACCCCCAGTTCCGCGAGGACACCGCGCACATCCGCCAGGACATCACCTGGCAGGTCGCCGGCGCCGGCCCCGGGCTCGAGGACCGGCGCGTCGAGATCACCGGCCCCACCGACCCGAAGATGACGATCAACGCCCTGAACTCCGGGGCTCGCGTCTGGCTCGCCGACCAGGAGGACGCCACGAGCCCGACCTGGAAGAACGTCATCGAGGGGCAGCTGTCCCTCCGCGACGCGATCCGCGGCGAGCTCTCCTTCACCTCCCCCGAGGGCAAGGAGTACCGCGTCACCGCCGAGCGCACCCCCACGATCGTGATGCGTCCGCGCGGGTGGCATCTGCCGGAGAAGCACCTCGCCTTCATCGACCGCTCCGGCCGCCGCACCTCGGCGTCCGGCTCCCTGGTCGACTTCGGCCTCTACTTCCTGCACAACGCGCAGGCGCTGATCGACGGCGGCCTCGGCCCGTACTTCTACATCGCGAAGCTCGAGTCGAGCGAAGAGGCGAAGCTGTGGGACGACGTGTTCTCGTTCAGCGAGGAGTACATCGGCATCCCGCACGGCACCATCCGCGCGACCGTGCTGATCGAGACGCTCCCGGCCGCGTTCGAGATGGACGAGATCCTGTACGAGCTGCGCGACCACTGCGCGGGCCTCAACGCCGGGCGCTGGGACTACATCTTCTCCATCATCAAGAACTACCGCGGCCGCGGCGCCCGCTTCGTGCTCCCCGACCGCAGCGAGGTCACGATGACGGTGCCGTTCATGCGGGCGTACACCGAGCTGCTCGTGCAGACGTGCCACAAGCGCGGCGCCTTCGCCATCGGCGGCATGAGCGCGTTCATCCCGAACCGCCGCGACCCTGAGGTGACAGCACGCGCGGTCGAGAAGGTGTCGGCCGACAAGAAGCGCGAGGCCGGAGACGGCTTCGACGGCACCTGGGTCGCCCACCCGGATCTGATCCCGACGGCGCAGGCCGAGTTCGACGCCGTGCTCGGAGACCGCCCGAACCAGATCGACCGCCAGCGCGACGACGTGCACGTGGAGGCGCGCGACCTGCTCGACCTGCACATCGGTCGGCCGATCACGGCGCAGGGCGTGCGGGACAACGTCTCGGTCGCCATCCGCTACCTGGAGGCCTGGCTGCGCGGGCTCGGCGCGGTGGCGATCGACAACCTTATGGAGGATGCCGCGACCGCGGAGATCAGCCGCTCGCAGGTGTGGCAGTGGATCCACCAGGACCGCACCACGCAGGACGGCACGCCCATCACGGTCGAGTACGTCGAAGGGCTGATCGGCGAGGTGCTGGACGAGGTCGAGCGACGCGAGGGCGACCGCTTCGACGACGCCGCCGAGATCTTCCGCGAGGTCGCCCTCCGCGAGGAGTTCCCGACCTTCCTCACCCTGAGCGCCTACAGCCGGTTCCTGGTCGACGAGGACTGACGACGCCGGGATGCCGCGGGCCTCCAGGCCCGCGGCATCCTCACGTCCCACCCGGCCCGCACGCTCCCCGCCGGGCGTAGCCTGGAGCCATGAGCGCCGTCTGGGACAGCATCGCCGAGGAGTTCCTGCACCTCTATCCGCGGGGGCGACGGCTGGTCGCGGTCGCCGGGGCGGACGCCGAGCGTTCGCGCACGGCCGCGGATGGCCTGGCCACCGCTCTCACCGCCGCCGGCCAGACCGTCGAGCGCGCACACACCGCCGACGGGGAGGAAGCCGCCCTGCGCACCGACGTCGTGGGGCCGTTCCGCGCCACCGACAGCGATGCCGTGCTCCTCGTGTCCGGACCGGGCGCGATCGTGTCGCCGAGCGCACGCGGGATGTGGAACTACGTCCTCTGGCAGCTCGCCGGAGACGAGGCCCCGCACACCGCCGCGAACGCCCTGGTCGACGTGACCGATCCGGCCCATCCCACCCGGCGTTTCGCCGACTACTGCGCCGTCCCCTCCTCGTTCGAGACCTGAGTCGCCGCGCGCCGACTCAGTGGAACGACGCGGCGACCGAGTTGCGGTGGTAGTCGAACACGATGCTCGTGCGGGTCGATGCCACGCTGCTCTGCGCGGACAGGTGCTCGAGCACGAACTCGCGCATCTCCGACGAGTCGGCGACCGCGATGTGCAGGAGGAAGTCGTCGTCTCCGCGGAGGAAGAACACCTGGATCACCTGCGGCAGCGCGCGTACGCGATCCGCGAACTCGACGATGCTCTCCCGCCGGGCGGCCGGGCGCAGGCTGACGCCGATGATCGCCTGGAGTCCGGCGCCGAGCTCGCGTTCGTCGACGCTCGCGTGGAAACCGGTGATGACCCCGCGCTCGATCAGCCCGCGCAGGCGTGCGTGCGCGGTCGACGGGGCGACTCCCAGTCGTCCGGCCAGCTCGGCGTTCGTCATCCTCCCGTCGGCGGTGAGGAGCTGCACGATCCGCGCGTCGGTGGGGTCGAGCGCGGGGGCCCGAACGCTGTTCGGCTCGGACGACGCGGCGGCGGTGCTCATACGAAGCATTATTCAGGATCGAAGCCTTCGCCGAAGAGTCTTCATCGAATCTGTCGATGTCTCGACGTTTCTGCGATCCTTGTCTGCACCCTGCGCCCCGACACCTGGAGGATCGATGAAGATCGGCGTCCCGACCGAAGTCAAGAACAACGAGAACCGCGTCGCCCTCACCCCGGCCGGCGCCGATCGGCTCGTGCGGGAAGGCCATCGGGTGCTCGTGCAGTCGGGTGCCGGCGTCGGGTCGAGCATCGATGACGACGCCTACCGCGCGGCCGGGGCGGAGATCGTCGCGACGGCCGCCGACGCGTGGGGCGAGGCTGATCTGCTCATCAAGGTCAAGGAGCCCGTGGCCGAGGAGTACGGCTTCCTCCGTCCCGACCTCACGCTGTTCACCTACCTCCACCTCGCGGCCGACCGCCCGCTGACCGAGGCGCTCGTCGCGGCCGGCACGACCGCCGTCGCCTACGAGACCGTGCAGCTGCCGGATCGCACGCTGCCCCTGCTCGTGCCGATGAGCGAGATCGCCGGCCGCCTCTCCGTCATCATGGGGTCCCACTCACTGCTGCGTTCGCAGGGCGGCCGCGGCATGCTGCTGGGCGGCATCGCCGGCACCCCGCGGGCGAAGACCGTCGTGATCGGCGGCGGCGTCGCGGGCGAGCACGCCGCCGCGAACGCCCTCGGACTCGGCTCGAAGGTCACCGTCGTCGACGTGGCGCTCCCCCGGCTGCGCGAGCTCGAGCACCGCTACGGCGGCGCGCTGGAGACCCGCGCCTCGAGCCGGTACGACATCGCCGAGGAGCTGACGACGGCGGACCTCGTGATCGGCTCGGTCCTCATCCCCGGCGCCGCGGCCCCCAAGCTGGTGACCGACGACATGGTCGCGGCCATGAAGCCGGGGTCCGTGCTCGTCGACATCGCGATCGACCAGGGCGGCTGCTTCGAGGGCTCCCGTCCCACGACCCACGACGACCCGACTTTCGCCGTGCACGACTCGATCTACTACTGCGTCGCGAACATGCCGGGGGCCGTGCCGACGACCGCGACGCGGGCCCTGACGAACGCCACGCTCCCCTACGTCTCGGCGATCGCGGCGAAGGGCTGGGAGCGGGCGGCGTCCGAGGACGCCGCCCTCGCGAAGGGCCTCAACGTGCAGGGGGGACGCATCACGCTGGACGCCGTCGCTCAGGCGCACGGCCTCACGACCGACTGACCTGTCGAACCCGAAAGAACCTCGGATCTTGGCGTCATCCCACACCTCACCCGCCGCATCGACCCGAGTACGCTCGTAACCGTGACCGAACGCGCTCCACTCTCCCGCAAGCTGTCCGCCATCGCCGAGTCCGCGACCCTGAAGGTCGACGCCAAGGCCAAGGCCCTCAAGGCCGAGGGCAAGCCCGTCATCTCGTATGCCGCGGGCGAGCCCGACTTCGCCACGCCGCAGTTCATCGTGGATGCGGCGGCCGAGGCACTGGCCGACCCCGCGAGCTACCGGTACACCCCCGCTCCCGGGCTCCCGGCGCTGCGTGAGGCGATCGCCGCCAAGACGCTCCGCGACTCCGGACTCGAGGTCTCCCCCGGGCAGATCATCGTCACCAACGGCGGGAAGCAGTCGGTGTATCAGGCGTTCCAGGCGGTCGTGAACCCCGGCGACGAGGTGCTGCTCCCGGCCCCGTACTGGACGACCTACCCGGAGGCGATCCGTCTCGCCGACGGCACCCCCGTCGAGGTCTTCGCCGGCGCCGACCAGGAGTACAAGGTGACCGTCGAGCAGCTCGAGGCGGCGCGCACCGACCGCACCACCGTGCTCGTGTTCGTGTCGCCGTCGAACCCCACCGGCTCCGTGTACACCGCCGAGGAGACGAAGGCCATCGGCGAGTGGGCGGTGGAGCACGGCATCTGGATCATCAGTGACGAGATCTACCAGAACCTCACCTACGAGGGCGTGAAGGCGACCTCGATCGTGGAGGCCGTGCCGGAGGCCGCGAACCAGACGATCCTCGTCAACGGCGTCGCCAAGACCTACGCGATGACCGGCTGGCGTGTGGGCTGGATGGTGGGTCCGGCCGACGCCATCAAGATCGCCGGCAACCTGCAGTCGCACCTCACGAGCAACGTGAACAACGTCGCGCAGAAGGCGGCGATCGCGGCTCTCAACGGCCCGCAGGACGAGGCCGAGAAGATGCGCGAGGCCTTCGACCGCCGCCGTCAGCTCATCGTGTCGGAGCTGTCGAAGATCGACGGGCTCGTGGTCCCGAACCCGCTCGGCGCGTTCTATGTCTACCCCGACGTGCAGGGTCTGCTCGGTCGCACGTGGGGCGGCGTCACCCCGACGACGTCGCTGGAGCTCGCCGACCTCATCCTCGACCAGGCCGAGGTCGCCGTCGTCCCCGGTGAGGCCTTCGGTCCGTCGGGCTACATCCGCATGTCGTACGCGCTCGGCGACGACCAGCTCCTCGAGGGCGTGCAGCGCCTCCAGCGTCTGTTCTCCTCCTGACCCGAGACCCCGCTTTAGCGCCGAGACCCCCTCGTACCTGCGCAGGTACGAGGGGGTCTCGGCGCGAAGCCGGGGTCTCGGGTCAGTCCTCGGGATGGAAGCCGATCAGCCAGCGGATGCCGTAGCGGTCGACGAGGGTGCCGTCGACATCTCCCCACGGGCGCTGCTGCAGCGGATCGATCACCCGGCCAGCGGCGGAAAGCTCGTCGTACCAGCGGGTGAGCGTCCCTGGATCGGCGGTGCCGAGGAGCGAGAGGAACATCCCGCTCATCTGCACCGCGTCGTCATCGGCGCCCGCGTCGGCCCCGGCGAGTTCGACTGGCCCGCCGAGCTGGCCGTGCGCGACCGCGTCACCCGGACCGTCGTGACGACCGGCGCTCGCGTAGTCCATCACCTGGAGCTCCCCTCCGAAGACGTCGCGGTAGTGGCCGAGCGCTTCTGCGGCGTTGCCGGGGAACAGCAGGTACGGGATCAGTCCGCTCATCCCGCGAGCGTAGTCGGCGGCGGCTCCGGCGGCCACCCGACGGGAACGACGAACGGCCGCCGCCCGGAGGCGACGGCCGTTCGTGCGAGCGCGGTCAGGAGACGGGGATCGCCGCGTAGAGGATCCAGGTCAGCGCGAACCCGGCCACGCCGAGCACCGTCGTGAGCGGCGTCCAGGTGCGCAGGCCGTCCTTCACCGACAGACCGAGGTACCGCGTGACCACCCAGAAGCCCGAGTCGTTCACGTGGCTGAGACCGAGGCCTCCGTAGCCGATCGCGACCGCGAGCAGCGCGGTGTGCACGGTATCGAGTTCCATCGCGGAGACCGACGGCAGCAGGAGCCCTGCGGTCGTGGCGATCGCGACGGTGGCAGACCCCTGGGCGGCACGCATGATGAGCGAGATGAGGAAGGCCGCGAGCAGCAGAGGCATCCCGCTGGACGCGAGCACCTCGGCGACCGCTCCACCGATCCCGGTCTCGGTCAGGACCCGGCCGAAGGCACCACCGGCACCGGTGACGAGGATGATGACCGCGGCGGCCGGCAGCGCCGACTCCATGACCTCGCCGAGGTGCGCGGCCGACCAGCCGCGGCGCACGCCGAGCAGGTACATCGCGGCGGCGATCGCGACCATGAGGGCGAAGATCGGCTGACCGACCATGCTGAGCAACCCGTTCCAGAACGTGCCCGCCTCGAACAGCGGCGCGACCGCGGTACCGAGCATGATGAGCACGAGCGGCAGGAGGATGAGCCCGAGGACCGTGCCGGCACCCGGCGCCTTCTCGCCCTCGCCGAGCCCGCCGGTGAGCGTCGACTTCTCCGTGCCGAAGTTGTCGTACATCTCCTTGGTGGCCGCGAGCATCGCGAACTCGCGGGTGTTGATCCACTTCGCCACGAGGTAGGACAGCACGCCGAGGGGCACGGAGATCGCGAGGGAGAAGATCGTGACCCAGCCGATGTCGGCGCCGAGGATCGCGGAACCGCCGACGATGCCCGGGTGCGGGGGTACCGCGACGTGCACCGCGAGCATGATGCCCGCGACCGGCAGGCCGAACTTGATCGGGTTGAGACCGGCCACCTTCGAGAAGGCGAACACGATGGGGATGAGGATGATGAAGCCGGCGTCGAAGAACACCGGGATCGCCAGGATGCCGGCGGCGATGACGAGCGCGATGCCGACGCGCTTCGGGCCCAGCCAGCTGGTGAAGCGGCCTGCGAGCGACTCGGCGCCGCCGGACAGCTCGATGATCTTGCCGAGCATCGAGCCGAGGGCGACGAGCACCGCCACCGAGCCCAGCGTGCCGCCGACACCGGCGATGATCGCCTGGATGACGCCGAGCTGCTCGGGGGTATCGCCGTCGGCGGGGATCGTGGTCAGCGGCAGGCCTGCCGCGATGCCGACGATGATCGACACGAGGATGAGGGCGTAGAACGCCTGCATCTTGAACCGGATGATGAGCAGGAGCAGCAGGCCGAGGCCTGCCAGGCCGATCAGGATGAGGATCGGAAGAGGAAGCATCTCTGGATCTCTTCTTTCAGTGAGGGCGCGACGTCGCGCTCAGGACAGTCGTTCGGGTGCGACGACGCGGATGACGGCGGAGTCGTCCAGGGCGCCGAGGCCCTGCGCTTCGCCGAGGAGGAACAGCTGCTCGGCTGCGGCGGCGACCGGCGTGGACAGGTGCGCCCGGCGGGCGGCGTCGCCGACGATGCCGAGGTCCTTGACGAAGATGTCGAGGCGGCTGAGCACCTCGGCGCCGTCCTCGTCGTAGGCCTGCAGGGCGCGCGGACCGCGGTTGCCGAGCATGAAGGAGTTCGCGGCACCGGCCGTCAGCGCGTCCAGCGTGCGCGCGCGGTCCAGCCCGAGGGCGTCGGCGAGCGCGAGTGCCTCCGCGGCCGCGGCGATGTGCACGCCGCAGAGGAGCTGGTTGACGGTCTTCAGGGCCTGCCCGTCGCCGGGCTTGTCGCCGACGATGGACAGCGTGGAGGCGAGCTGGTCGAGCACGGGCTGCGCGGTCTCCAGAGCGCTCGGGGTGGCGCCGACGACGATGAGGAGGTCACCCTCCCCCGCACGGACCGGGCCACCGGAGAGCGGGGCGTCGACGAGCTGCGCACCGTGCGCGGCGAGCTGGGTGGCGATGGCGTCGATGCCGTCCGTGCCCACCGTGCTGGTGAGGATCACGACCGCGCCGTCGGCGAGGTGCGGGGCGAGCCCGTCCTCGCCGAAGAGCAGCGCCTCGAGCTGCTGGCCGGTCCGGACGGCGACGAGCACCGCGTCGGCACCGTCCACGGCGTCGGCTGCGGACGCCGCCGGCGTGACACCCGCCTCTGCGGCGAGGGCGACGCGTTCGGCGGCGATGTCGAAGCCGCGCACCGCGAAGCGCTCGGCGAGGCGGGTGGCCATCGGCAGCCCCATGGCGCCGAGTCCGATGACAGCGACGGTGGATGTCATGAGTGTCCTTCCGGGTTGTTTCCATCGTCGCCTGCGAGCGTGGCGACGACCGTGACGAGGGAGTCCGCGTCGCCGACGTTGCCGGCGAACACGACGTACGGGATGCCGACCGCGGGACCGGTCTCCGGCTGCCACAGCGAGACGAGGCCGGGCAGCATGGGGCCGAGCACGGTGGCCCGGCGGATCTCGAGGGCCTCGCTCGCGACGTCGCTGGAGGTGATGCCGCCCTTCGCGATGACGAAGCGGGGCGGGGCGATGGCGAGCACCCGACGCACGAGCTCGACCACGCCGCTGGAGATGCGGCGGGCGATCGCGAGGCTCTCGTCGCCGTCGGAGCCGGTGACGAGTTCGCGGGTGGTGTGCACGATCACGGTTCCCGTGGCAAGCGCCTCGGCGACGGCGTGGGCCTGCGTCTCGAGATGGGTCTCGCGCTCAGAGCCGATGAGGGCGCGCACGTCGAGCTCGATCGTGCGGGTGTTCGGCCGTGCCGCCGTGAGTGCTTCGAGCTGAGCGGTGGTGAGCGGCACGTGGCTGCCGACGACCACGAGACCGCCGCGGTCATGCGCGAAGGGGATGTCCTCCGCGCGCACCGGCTCGGCGATCTCCTGTCCGATGTGCGCGCGCACATAGGGCGGGCCGACTCGGAGGAGCACGTCGCGGTCCCGCAGGCGGTGCAGCGCGAGCGCGACGACGCGCATGTCCGATTCCTCGACCACGTCGACCGCGACGACCGTGCCGTCGGGCAGCGCCTCGAGGAAGCCGGCAACGGCGTCCACCCCGGCGCGGATAGTGCGGATGTCGAGACCCGCGACCGCCGGTGCCGGGATGCGTCCGCCCGTCTTCTCGGCGACCCACGCGCGAAGATCGGATGAGGCGTAGCCGAAGGTCGCGTCCGCCGCGAAGGGCGTCTCGCCGACCGGGGTGGCCTCGCCGTCGGTGACCCAGTAGTGCACGGAGTCGACCGTGATCCGGCCGGCGTCGGGGAACGCGGGCACGAGCAGGGTCAGCGCGGGGGCGTGGCCGGTGCGGGATCCGATCTCCGCGGCGAGGACGTCGGTCTCGAGCGGGAAGTGGCCGCGCAGCGTCGAGTCGCCCCGGGAGACGAACGTGACGCGCCGCCCCTGGGCCTCGGCGGCGGCGAGGGCCACGTCGACGATCTCGCGGTTGCGGGCGGCGGCGGCGTCCTCGTCGAGGGACCGGGTGTTCGTGAGCACATACACGGCGGCGGCGCCTGTCGCGAGAGCCTCGTCCAGATCGGCGCGCTCCCATCGGGTGAGGACCGGGAGGTTCGCGACCGACTGCGTGCCGGTCGGGTCGTCGTCGAGGACGAGGAGCACGTCGGCGGGGTCGACCTCGGTGCGGACATCGGCCGCGGTGACGGCGACGGGTGCGGGCAGGGGGGCCAGCAGGTCGTCGATGTGCACACGAACTCCTTCGTTCCGGAGAGGGTCCGTGGTGGGGGCCGCGGACCGGGGATCTGCATCGTTATCCGATATCAGATAACGACGAGCGTACCCCACGATCACCACGGCTCCAAACCGATGGCAGCCGTGCGGTCAGCGACCGTGGACGTAGTGCAGCAGGTCGTCGCGGGTCTGGCGCATGTGGCTGCGCATCGCCTGGCGGGCGGCCGCACCGGACCCGGTCCGCATCGCCTCCAGCACCGCCGCGTGCTCGGCCAGCGCGTGCTCACGGATGTCCGGGATGGCGCTGGTCTCGCTGCGGGTCGCCTGCAGCATCGTCGTCAGGGGGCGCATCGAGGCGACGAGGATGCGGTTCTCCGCCGCGCGGATGATCACGTCGTGGAAGGCGAGGTCCGCGGCCACGAAGGCGTCCACGTCGGCCCGCTCGTGCGCCGCCTGCATCTCCGCGAGGAGCGCGGCCATCTCGGCGAGGTGCTCCTCCGTGCGCCGCCCCGCCGCGAACTCGGCCGCCCCGGTCTCGAACATCATGCGCATCTCGAGCATCTCCAGCGAGGAGCGCTCCCGAGCACCCGCGCTCTGGGCGTGCCGCACGACCGCGTCGAGGCCCGTCCACTCGTCGGTCGGCGCGATGCGGTGTCGCGTGCCCGGCACCGCGACGATCACGCCCTGCGCCTGCAGGAGGCGGACGCCCTCGCGCATCGTGAGGCGGGAGACCCCGAACTGCTCCGCCAGCTCCCCCTCGGGAGGCAGCGGCTGTCCGGCCTCGAGCCGACCCGCGATGATCGCATCGAGCAGTCCGTCCACGACGGCCTGCGTCCGCGACACCCGCTCGAGCTTCGTCACAGGTCGACGCCCACCAGCACGGGCTCCGGCTGCAGCACCAGACCGAATTCGGCGTGCACGCGGTTCTGGATGAAGCGGGCGAGCTCGGCGACCTCGGCCGCCGTGGCGCCGCCCCGGTTGGTGAGCGCCAGGGCGTGCTTGGTCGAGACGGACGCCCGCGAGCGGGGCAGCGTGAACCCCTTGCGGATGCCGGCCTGCTCGATGAGCCAGGCGGCGCTCACCTTCACGTCCGGGGCCTCGGTCTTCGTCGGCGGCACGTGTCCGTCGTAGGAGGCGAGGGGGATGACGGTCACGGCATCGAGGTCAGGGGCGACCGGCCAACGCGGGCACTCCGGCGGGAGGGACCGGGCCTGGGCGGCCGTGACGATCGCGTTCTGGAAGAAGGAGCCGACCCCGTGCGTATCCGGGTCGTCGGCGTCGAGCAGCATGCCCTTCGATGCGCGCGTGGCGAGGATGCGCTCTCGGACCCATGTCAGGGGCACCGGGGTGTCGTCGGTCAGACCGAGAGCGCGGCGCAGCTGCTCCCCACGGACCACGCGTTCGCGGGCGACGAGGAGATCGACCGTGAGAGACAGGATCACGGCCCGGCGCTGCGGCGCGCTCCCGTGATGGTGCTTGAGCACCGAGGTGCGGAATCCGAGCCCGAGCTCGGTCGCCGGAACAGTGGAGATCTCGCCGGAGTCCTCGTCGATCAGCTCGACCTCGACCAGGGTCTCCTGGATCTCCTGTCCGTAGGCGCCGATGTTCTGCACGGGCGCTGCGCCGACCGTGCCGGGGATGCCGCTCATGGCTTCGAGCCCGGCGTAGCCCCGCTCGACCGCGTAGGAGACCAGGTCGTCCCAGCCGTGTCCGGCCTGCGCGCGCAGGCGGAGGCGGCCGGCGTGCGGCGACGGGAGCTCCTCGATGCCGCTCGTCCGGATGCGGATGACGGTGCCCTCGAACGGCTCGTCGCCCACGAAGAGGTTCGACCCCCCTCCGAGCACCAGCCAGGGGTCGCCCTCCGCCCAGGTCTCCCGGAGGACGGCGACGAGCTCCGCCGTCGTCGTCGCCTCGCGCATGCGCGCGGGGGCGGCGCCGGTGCGGAGCGTGGTGAGCTCGGACAGCCGGATCGGCTCGACGTCGCTCATCGGACGGCGACGCGCAGCTGCGCCTTGACGAGCACGGTGGTGTCGCCGGTCGTGACCTTGAGGTCGATGCGCGCGGACTCGTCGTCCACCGCGCCGACCGTCGCGACGACGTGCACGTCGGCGCCGGTCTCGGGGTCGACCACCACGGGCTTGGTGAAGCGCACGCCGTAGTCGAGGATCCGGGTCTGCGGGTCGAGCGCCGCCACGACCACCGAGGAGGCGATGCCCATGGTCAGCATGCCGTGCGCGAGCACGCCGGGAAGGCCCACCGCGGCGGCGACGTCGTCGCGGTAGTGGATCGGGTTGAAGTCTCCGGAGGCACCGGCATAGCGGACGAGCGACTCTCTCGTCAGGTGCACGGTGCGCTCGGCCAGCACGTCTCCCACGGTGAACGCGCTCATGCGGTCTCCTCCTCGGCACCGACGAGCAGGACGCTGGTGGCGGTGACGACATGCGCGCCCCCGTCGTCGGTGATCTCGGCCTCGCTCGTGATCATGGCGTTGCCGCCCATCATGCGGATGCCGGTGACGCGCAGCTGCGCCGTCAGCTCGTCTCCCGCGACGATCGGCCTGGTGTAGCGGAACCGCTGCTCGGCGTGGATGGTGCGCGCCAGGACGATGCCGGAATCCGGCTCGGCCAGCAGCTGCTGCAGCGTGAGGTCCTGCAGGACCATCGCGAAGGTCGGCGGCGCGACGACGTCGGCGAAGCCCGCCGCACGGGCGGCCTCGACGTCGGTGTGCTGGGGGGCGTCGGCGAAGACGGCGCGCGCGAACTCGCGCACCTTCTCCCGCCCGACGAGGTAGGGGGCGGTCGGCGGGAACTCCCGGCCGACGAGTTCTTGGTTCACTGCCACCCGTCGATCCTACCGAGGGCGACGGACGGCCCGCCGCGCGGCGGGCCGTCCGAAAAGCCCTCAGGCGGCTCTGGCCGACATCGCCGAGCCGAGCAGGACGAGACGCATGGTGCGCTCGGCAGCATCACGGAGCAGCTCCTCCCCGTGCTCCACCGCCTCCTCCAGCGGCATCGGCACGGTGAGGATGGAGGCGATCGCGTCGATGCCGATGTCGTGCACGGCCGGGGCGCCGCGTCCGAGCGAACCCGCCAGACCGAGCACCGGCGCCCCGGCGACGCGGGCGCGCATCGCGATCTCCGCCGGGACCTTGCCACGCGGCGTCTGGAAGTCGATCGCGCCCTCCGCCGTGATCACGAGGTCCGCCTCCCCCATCAGCGCGTCGAGGTCGTGCGGCATCAGCCCGCCGTCGAGGAGCACCTCGAAGCGGGGTGCGAGCCGGGCGCCGAAAGCGGCGGCGAGCCCCGCACCGAGCCCTCCGGAGGCGCCGGTCCCCCCACCGGTACGCACGTCCATCCCGCCTCCGAAGGGGCTCTGCTCCTCCAGCAGCGTGGCCCAGGCGTCGAGCGCGTCCGAGAGCCGCTCGACCTCCGCCGGCGACGCCCCCTTCTGCGGGCCGAACACCCTGGCCACCCCGCGAGGACCGCAGAGCACGTTGTGGATGTTGCAGGCGAGGACCATCTCGACTTCGGCGAGCCGCGGGTGCACGCCCGAGAAATCGAGGGACGCGGCCTCCGCCAGATGTCCGCCGCCCGCTGGGACGACACGGCCCGCCCGGTCGAGGATGCGCACGCCCAGCGCCGTCAAGGCACCCGCTCCCCCATCACTCGTCCCCGAGTCGCCGCAGCCGACCACGATGCGCTCGGCGCCGTCGTCGAGGGCCGCGGCGATGAGCTGTCCGACCCCGGAGGTCGTGGTGGCCGCCGGATCGCGACGGTCGCGCGGCACGAGTCGGAGCCCGGCCGCGGCCGCCATCTCCACCACCGCGGTCCCGCGCGCCGCCCCTCCGAGGCGCGCCCAGTGCGCCACCACCGGTTCCCCGACCGGTCCGGTCACGGTCGCGGGCACGAGCGCGCCCCCGGTGCTCGCGGCGAGCGCGGCCGCCGTCCCCTCGCCGCCGTCGGGTACGGGGAACTCGTCGACGCGCACGCCGGGGATGACGCGGCGCACGCCGGCCGCGATGGCTCGGGCCACGGCGTCGGCGCCGAGGCTCTCCTTGAAGCCGCTCGGGGCGACGAGGATGCGCTGGGGAGCGTGGATGGACATGAGGACCTCCTTCTGCGCCCGGGGGCGCGAGACAGCCCGGGTGCGGGCACGACGGACACCGGTACGCCGGCGGCGCACGCGGAACAGCGGTGACGGTGGTCAGCGCAGCAGCGGCAGACCCTGGAGCGGCCAGATCCAGAGGGCGAAGACAGCCACGAGGACGAACATGGCCGGCGCGAGCACCACGGACAGCCGGCGCAGGTCGGAGGCATCGAAGCCGCCGGAGACGACCTCGGGATCGGCGAACATCGCGACCGGTTTGGCGGAGCTCGGCAGGGTGTGGCAGAACCCGGCCGCCGCCGTCGATGCGAAGGCGGCGGCCATGGGCTCCACGCCGAGTCCCGGTGCGAGGGCGATCACCGCGGGGATGATCGCGGCCGAGCGCGCGGAACGGGAGGGGATGAGCAGGTGCGCGAGCGTGGACAGGGCGATCACGGCGAGGAGGAAACCGACGGCACCCGCCGCTCCGAGCCCGCGTAGAGGCTCGAGGGCGGTCGTGCTGAGCCAGGCGGCCGCCCCCGAGTCGGTGAGCGCCGTGGCGAGCGCGAGTGTAGCGGCCAGGAACAGCAGCAGCGACCAGGGCACGCGCGCGACCGCGGCCGGGAGGGTGGTGCAGCCGATGCCCGGGGTGACGGCCGCGACGGCACCGAACAGCGCGACGAGCGCCGGGGGGATCCCGTGCAGAGGCTCACTGCTCCACAGCACGATCGCCGCGCCGACGAGGAGGGCCGCGCGGCGCTCCAGCGCGGTGAGGGGACCGGTCACCTGCCGGCCGGCGGCCTTCTCGATGTCGTCCGTGGTCACCCGCACCGGTGCGGCGCGGTCGTCGCGGTCGACGAAGCGCCAGAGGATGAGCTCCGCAGCCAGATGAGACGAGACCACCGCCAGCGGCAGTCCGAGCCACAGCCACGAGAGGAAGGAGAAGCCGGACTCTCCCGCCGCCCGCAGGAGCTGATCGGTGATGATGTGCGCTCCGGCGCCGAGCAGCGAGGCGACGGCCGAGAGGAGCACCACCGTCGGCATGAGCAGCGCGAGGGCCCGGATGACGCGCCCTCGCCCGTCGAGCGCCGTCGACAGGGCTCCGAAGACCGGGACCGCGAGCGCCGCCCTCCCTGACGTCGCGGGCACCGCGAAGGCCGAGAGGGTGAGCGCGACGGTCGTGAGGTGGAACAGGCTGCGGGGGCCACGAGCGAAACGGACGAGGTGCGCGGCCGCGCGCAGCGGGAGCCCGGAGGTCGAGACGGCTGCCGCCATCACGAACGCGCCGATCAGCAGCCAGATCGTCTCGTCTCCGAGGGATGCGAAGAACTCGTCGACCGGGAGGACGCCGGCGACGATGAGCGCGATCGCCGCGAGGAACGCCACCAGGGTGTCATCGAGACGCGTCGCGCTCCACGCCCAGACCGCGAGGAGGAACACCGTCAGCGTGACGGCGATCGGCACCGTGATCCCGCGCACGCTCGCGCCCGGGCCCAGTGCGCCGATGACCATCGCCGCACCCATCGCCACGACGAGCACGAGACCGATGAGGCGCAGGGCGCGTCGCGGCTTCACCGCATCCGGACGGTGGATGATCGGGAGGGGGTCGGTGCGTCGCGGAGGAACGGTCGCGAAGCGGGTGCGTGCCGCCGAGGCGGGAAGAGCGACGGGATCGTTCATCGGAACCGGTACCCCGCACCCCGCACCGTCTCGATGCGGTCGGTCCCGATCTTGCCGCGGAGCGCGCGCACATAGACGTCGACGACGTTGGACGCGGGATCGAAGTCCATCCCCCAGACGTGGCCGATGAGCTGGTCGCGGGAGAGCACCTGACCGGCGTTCTGCAGGAAGACCTCCAGCAGCGCGAACTCGCGGGACGTCAGCTCGCGCACCTCGCCGGCGACGGTCACCGTCCGCGACCGCACGTCCACGCTGACGTCGCCATGCGTGAGCGCGGCCCCGCCGCTGCGGCCCTCCCCGTCGCCGATCCGCAGCCGCACGCGGGCGAGCAGCTCGGCGAACTGGAACGGCTTGGTCATGTAGTCGTTCGCGCCCCCTTCGAGACCTCGCACGGTATCGATCACGGAGTCCCGTGCCGTGAGGATGACGACCGGCGTGGAGACCCCCTCGCCGCGGAGGTGGGCGAGGACGTCGAAGCCGTCGATGCCGCCGAGGCCGATGTCGAGGACGACGAGGTCGAACAGCCCGCTGCGGGCCATGAGCAGTGCGGTGTGGCCGTCGGTCGCGTCGGCGGTGTCGTAGCCCGCGGCGCGGAGTCCGCGACGGACGAAGGAGGTGATGTGCGGATCGTCCTCCGCGATGAGGATGCGGCGCATGTCAGCTCTTCCCTTCGATCTCGCCGGTGTCCAGGACGGGTGCGGGCACGTCGATCCCGAACGTGGCCCCCTCGCCCAGCACGCTGTCGACCCAGGCGGAGCCGCCGTGCCCGTCGGTGATGGCCCGCACGATCGCGAGGCCGAGCCCGGAGCCGCGTCGCGCACCGGCGCTGTCCCCGCGGGTGAACCGGTCGAAGATGCGCTCGGCGTCGGCCGGTGCCACACCGGGACCGGTGTCCTGCACCCACAGCCGCAGCCGCCGCTCGGGGCCGTCCCCCTCGAAGCGCGAGCCGATCCGGATCGTGTCGCCGTCCGCGGTGACCTGGACCGCGTTGGCGGCGAGCTGGAGCACCGCCTGCGTCACGCGCTGCGGATCGAGGGGGACGACGCCTTCGGCGACCTCCATCAACTGCCAGCGTCGCTCGCCCAGCATCTGCGCCTTCGCCTCGATGTCGAGTGTGAGCGTCGCGATGTCGCAGGCGGCGAGGCGCACGAAGTCGGGCTGTTCCGCGCGCGCCAGCACCAGGAGGTCCGTGACGATCCGGCTCATGCGGTCCAGTTCCTCGCTGACGAGGCGCAGGGTCGCCGCGCGCTCCTCGGGGTCTTCGCTGAGGAGCTCGAGGTGACCGCGGACGATCGTGATCGGCGTGCGCAACTCATGACCCGCGTCGTCGACGAAGCGCTGCTGCGTGGCGTGCACGGCCTCCAGCCGGTCGAGCATCTGATTGAACGTCGTGGCGACGGCGGCGATGTCGTCGCTGCCTTCGACGGGGACGCGCGCGGTGAGGTCGTGCTCGCCGATGTCCCGCGCCACGCGATAGACCTCCCGGACCGGCGCGAGGATCTGACCGGCGACGAGCCAGGCGACGCCGGAGCTGAGGAGCACCCCGATGAGGGCGACCCAGGCGATCGCCCCGAAACTGCGGTCGACCTGTGCGCGCGGCTCCGCGGTGAACTGCACGATGAGCACCGCTCCGTCCTGTCCTCCGCCCGTGAAGTCCATCCGTCCCCAGCGGACCGGGCCGGTCTCGGGCGTCGCCAAGGCACCGGAGACCGCGGTGTCCGTGAGCATCCGCTCCACCAGCGCCGCGTGGGTCTCCAGCGTGCGCGCGCCGCCGTCCTCGGCGACCGCGATCGGGGTGCCGTCGAGGGCCGCGATGACGACCTCGTCCTCGTGCACGGACTGGCGGGCGACGTACTCCCGCAGCAGCTCCTCGGCGGTCGTGAGCCCTCCCGATGCGGCGTCCTCCGCGAAACGCGCGAACTCCGCCGCCTCCTGCTCGATCTCGCCGTTCGCCGTCTGCTCGACCGCGGCGAGGAAGACGCTGCGGCCGATGAGCCCGATCGCCAGCACGGTGATCATGGTGCTGAGGATGATCCAGAGCGTGATCCGCCAGCGGGCGGGGAGCGTGCGGCGGCGCAGGGTGCGCAGCGGGGCGCCGGGTCTCTGCGGGGCCTGGGGCTCAGTCATCGTCGCCTCCGTCGTCGTCATCGTCGTCGTCCACCGGCGGAGCCGGTGCGGGAGCCGGCGCGGGGGCCGGCGCGGGCGGCGGGGCGGGGGCGGGGGCGACCGACTCCGTGGGTGTCGGCGTGGGAACGGGCGTCGGCGTCGGCGTCGCGAGCCGGACGGTGAGCGGGGTGTCCGGCAGCCGGGGGGACGCCGGCATCTGCGCGAGCGCGACACTCCCGATCGCGAACGCCACGGGCACCGCGATCAGCGCGCCGGGGATCAGGATGCGTCGTGCGGTGCTCATGCCTCCATCGTGCCCGGGGCGGATGAGGAGGAGATGAGGTGAGGATGAAGATCTCTTCATCCTCACGGACGGTCAGCCGCGCCGACGCCCGCGGACGGCCTTGAGGGCCATCTGCACCGCGATCACGACGAGGTAGGCGGCGAAGAGGAGGTTGCCGACCGTCGGGTCGACGACGGTCGCCAGCCAGGCGCCGAGGGCCGTCGTGGTGCACGCCGAGACGCCGATGAGCAGCGCGGCCAGGAGATCGACGTTGCGGTTGCGGAGATTGCCGACCGTGCCGGAGAGCGCGGTCGGGATCATCATGAGCAGCGAGGTGCCCTTGGCGACGAGGTCGCTCGTGCCGAACGCGAGCATGAGCACCGGGACGACGATCACACCGCCGCCCACGCCGATGAGCCCGGCCAGGACGCCCGTGCCGACGCCGACGGCCACCAGGGCGATCGCGGTCAGCCAGGTGAGCTCGAAGACGGCGTCGCGCGAGGGGATGACGAGGAAGAGACTCACGATCACGACGATGAGGAAGCCGACGAAGCCCCAGCGGAGGGCGGTCTGCGAGATCCGCGGGAGCAGGCGGGTGCCGATCTGCGCGCCGACCACGGCCCCGGCGGCGAGGATCAGCGCCGGGATCCAGGCGACGGAGCCCGACGCCGCGTAGGAGATGACCCCGACGGTCGCCGTCGGGACGATCGCCGCCAGCGACGTCCCGGCCGCCAGCCGCTGGTCGAACGCGAGCAGGAGCACCAGCAACGGGACGATGACGGTGCCGCCGCCGACGCCGAAGAGACCGGAGAGGAGGCCGGCGAGAAGGCCGATGCCGATGAATGCCGCGTGGGCGCGGGGCCCGCGTTTCAGGACCGTCGCATCGTTCACCGGATCAGCCTACTCCCGGCCTCTCCCCTCCTCGAATCGAACGGCCTCAGACCTCCGAGTCCGCTTTGACGGGCACCGCGATGGACTCCGTGAGCGCCTGCTCGTACCGGCGCTGCCGGCGCCGCAGCCACAGCCCGCCGGCGATCAGCAGCGCGAGGATGACGTAGGCGACCGCGGAGAACGGCTGCGCGATGAGCGTCGTCAGGTCGCCCTGGCTCAGCTGCAGCGCACGGCGCAGCTGCTCCTCCCCCATCGGCCCGAGGATCATGCCCACCACCAGCGGCGCCACCGGGAACCCGTACCGCCGCAGGAAGTAGCCGAGGACGCCGATGATCAGCAGGATCAGGATGTCGACGACCGCGAAGTTCAGCGCGTACGCCCCGAAGGCGGCGAACAGGAGGATGCCCGCGTACAGATACGGCCGCGGGATCTGCAGGAGCTTCACCCACATGCCCACGAGCGGCAGGTTCAGCACGAGCAGGATCACGTTGCCGATGTAGAGGCTCGCGACCAGTGCCCACACGAGGTCCGCCTGTCCGGTGAACAGCTGCGGCCCGGGCTGGAGCCCGTACGTCTGGAACGCGGTGAGGATGATCGCGGCCGTCGCCGTCGTCGGAAGTCCCAGCGTGAGCAGGGGCACGAGCACGCCCGCGGCCGCGGCGTTGTTCGCCGACTCCGGGCCCGCTACTCCTTCGATGGCCCCACGGCCGAACTCCTCCTTGCGGCGCGAGAGCTTGCGCTCGGTCGCGTAGGACAGGAAGGTCGCCACGTCCGCACCGCCGGCGGGGATCGTGCCGATCGGGAAGCCGATGGCGGTGCCGCGGAGCCAGGGCTTCCATGAACGACGCCAGTCGTCCTTCGTCATCCAGCTGCGCCACCCGCGCGACACCGGGATCACCTCGATCGCGCCGTGCCGCAGGCGCGCCGCGACGTACAGCGTCTCGCCGACCGCGAAGAGCCCCACCGCCACGAGCACCACATCGATGCCGTCCGCCAGGGGCAGCAGGCCGAGCGTGTACCGCTGCTGACCCGAGAGCCAGTCGGTGCCGACCAGGCCGAGGAACAGACCGACGCCGAGCGACAGCAGACCGCGCGGCACGGATGACCCCATCAGCGCACCGACCGTGACGAAGGCCACGACGATGAGAGCCACGTAGTCGGCCGGCCCGAGATTCACGGCGAAGTGCGCGAGCACCGGTGCGAGCAGCGTCAAGCCCACCGTGGCGAGGGTTCCGGCGACGAACGACCCGAGGGCCGCGGTGGCCAGGGCCGCCGCGCCCCGCCCGAGCTTCGCCATCTTGTTGCCCTCGATCGCCGTCACGATCGACGACGACTCCCCCGGGGTGTTCAGCAGGATGCTCGTGGTCGACCCGCCGTACATGCCGCCGTAGTAGATCCCCGCGAACGTGATGAGCGCTGCGGCCGGTTCCAACGTGTAGGTGAGGGGAAGGAGCAGGGCGACGGTCATCGCCGGCCCGATCCCGGGGAGCACGCCCACGGCGGTGCCGATCAGCACGCCGAAGAAGGCGAACACGAGGTACTGGGGCTGCAGCGCGGTCGCGAACCCCTCGAGGAGCAGACTCCAGCTGTCCATCAGAACATCCTTCCCAGCCAGCCGAGCGCCGGTCCCCAGGGGAGCGACAGCCCGAGCAGACCGCCGAACACGACCTGGACGACCAGCGCGAGGACGGCGCCGATGAGGAGCGCCATCCACCAGCGGCGGGCGCCCAGCGCCCACGCGACGCCGCCGAACAGCAGAGCCGCCGCCGGGGCCCAGCCGAGCGGCTCGATGAGAAGCAGATGGGCGACCACGAGCGCGACGATCTTGACGAGCGTGAGCCAGTCGGTCGGCAGGCTCTGATCGACGTCCTCCCCCTCCTCCGGAACGCCGCGGTGGCCGCGGAGGATGCTCACCACGACGGCGAGAGAGGAGCCGAGCAGCAGGATCGAGACGAACAGCGGGAAGACCGTCGGGCCGACCTGGCCGCCCGCGGGCACATGGATGGTGAAGACCCCGGCGAGAGCGAACACGCCGAGGGCCACCATCAGCAGGGCGAAGACGAGCTCACCCCGCGGCAGGGACGCGACGAGACGTGCGGACCGACGGGCGTCGGTCCGCACCTCCTCGCCGGGTCCGGAAGACCCGGTCGTCATCTCAGCCGACCAGCCCGATGTTCTGCAGCGTCGTGGTGACCTCGGCGATATTGCCGTCGAGGAACTCGTCGAACTCCGCGCCGGTGAGGAAAGCGTCCGCCCACCCTCGCGTCTCCAGCTCGTCCTTCCACGCGTCGGACGCCTCCAGCTCGGTGACGAGGCGCTCGAGTTCCGAGCGCTCGGCGTCGCTGATCCCGCCCGGGGCGATCACGCCGCGCCAGTTGGTGAGCACGACGTCGTACCCGGAGTCGGTGATCGTGTCGACGTCCGGCAGCTGCGGGACCGGCTCCTCCGACGAGACGGCGAGGGCCTTCATGGTGCCGGCCTCGATGTGCTGCAGGAACTCGCCCACGCCGGAGATGCCGGCCGAGACCTTGCCGCCCAGGATCAGCGAGGTGGCCTCGCCGCCGCCCGAGTTGGGCGTGTAGTTCAGCTTCTCGGCGATCTCCGCGCCGTCGAGTCCCGCCTCCTCGAGCAGCAGTCCGGCGAGGATGTGATCGGCTCCCCCGGCGGAGCCGCCCGTGATCGTGACCTCCTGGCCCTTGTCCACGACGTCCTCGACGAGGTCCTCCAGGGTGTCGTACTCGGAGTCCGCTGGCACGACCACGACGAGGGGCTCGTCGGTGAGGCGGGCGATCGGGGTCATGTCCTCGATGCGGACGGCGGAGGCGTTGGTCTCCACCGCACCCACCATCACGAGGCCCATGACCATGAGGGTCGCCGGGTCCTTCTCGTTGGCGAGCTGCGCGAGGCCCACCGTGCCTCCGGCGCCGCCGACGTTGGTGACGGGCGCCGAGCCGACGATGTCCTCCTGCGTCAGCAGCTGCGAGAGGGCGCGTCCGGTCTGGTCCCAGCCGCCGCCCGGGTCGGCGGGGACGACGATGTTGACGTCGGTGATGGCGACCGCCTCGTCGCCGCCGTCGGAGCCGGCCGTTCCGCCGTCGGCGGTCGAGCACGAGGTGAGGACGAGGGCGGTCGCGGCGACGGCCGCGGCGATGGTCCCGATGCGGGCGTGATTCATGGCGCTCCTCCTTGAGCGTTCGGGTGCAATCCGTCCACTGTCGAGGCGCGGATGCGCCCGCTCAAGCTTCGGAAACCATTGGTCGCGTTCCGAAACTATTGGTCGCGACCAGCTGCGTCGCCGGCTCGCGACCCGTCCACCCAGGCGGGAGAATGGGTCCGTGGCCTCGAAGATGACGCTCCGTGTGCAGCTGCTCGCGCTGCAGGCGCTGATCGTGTTCCTGGTGACCCTCGGCACCGGCATCGCCGCCGGGGCGTTCCAGGAGAACGCGCTTCGCGAGGCCTACAAGGACCGCATGCAGGCGGTCGCCCAGTCCGTCGCCGCGCTCCCCGTCGTCCTCGATGCCTTCGACGACGAGGATCCGGCCGCCGCCATCCAGCCGGTCGCCGAGGTCATCCGCGAGGCCTCCGACCTCGCCTACGTGGTGGTCGCCAACGACGAGGGCATCCGGTACTCGCATCCGAACACCGACCGCATCGGCGAGCGGGTGTCCACCGACCCGTCGATCCCGCTCGGCGGCGAGATCTTCGTCGGCACGCAGACCGGTACGCTCGGGACCTCGTGGCGGGTGAAGGTGCCCATCCGCGACGAGGACGGCGCCGTCATCGGCACGGCGTCCGTCGGCATCCTGGAGTCCGAGCTGAACGAGGAGTTCACCAGCAATCTCGTCGGACTCATCTCCGCCATGCTCGTGGCAGCGGTCCTCGGGGTCTTCGGGGCCGCGTGGGTGACGTCGTTCATCCGGCGACGCATCTACCGGCTCGAGCCGCACCAGATCGCGGCGCTGGTCAAGAACCAGGAGACGACCCTGCACGGGCTCAGCGAAGGCGTGGTGACGGTGGACGGTGCCGGGCGGATCACCCTGGTCAACGACGCGGCTGCGCGGTTCCTCGGTCGCGATGCCGCCGACCTCGACGGTGCTCCCGCCGACGAGGTGCTCGGCGCCGACCTCGCCACCGTGCTCCGGGAAGGCGAGGCCGCGGGCCGTCCCGTGATCGTCGGCTCGCATGTGCTCGTCGCCCGCAGCACCGCCTCCGGGAACGGTTCCGCCGACGTCGGGGCGACGCTCCTGCTGCGCGACCACACCGAGCTGCACGACGTCGTCCGCCGGGTCGAGACGGCCGACGCGATCATCGCCTTCCGGGAGCGGTACGGGTTGCCGAAGGGCTTGAGCGCGGAGACCCTGGAACGGGTCTCCGCCGCCCTCGCCGCCCGACCGGATGCCTCGGCGACCGAGATCGGGGATGACCTCGCCATCTCCCGCGTCAGCGCCCGTCGCTATCTCGAGCACCTCGCCGCCACGGGCCAGGCCGTGCGGTCCCTGGACTACTCCACCAAGGGGCGCCCCGGAGCGCGCTATCGGATCACCGATCCCCGCTGAACGACGAAGCCCGCCACCCCGAGAGGGGCGGCGGGCTTCGTCGCAGAGCGGTCCTTACTCGGACTTCTTCTCGACAGCGTCCTCGGCGGCGGCCTCAGCGGCCTCGCCCTCGGCCTGCGACTCGGCGCCGGCCTCGGCAGCCGTGTCGTCGGCAGCGGCCTCGTCCGCGGGAGCCTCGACGGTCTCCTCGGCGGGAGCCTCCTCGGCAGCAGGCTTCTCGTCCTTCGGAGCCGCGGCGGCCTTCTTGGTCGACTTCGCCTTCGGGGTGACGGGCTCGAGGACGAGCTCGATCACGGCCATGGGAGCGTTGTCGCCCTTGCGGTTGCCGACCTTGGTGATGCGCGTGTAGCCACCCTCGCGGTCCGCGACGAGCGGAGCGATCTCGTTGAACAGGACGTGCACGACTTCCTTGTCACCGATGACCGACAGCACGCGACGGCGGGCGTGCAGGTCTCCGCGCTTGGCGAAGGTGATGAGGCGCTCGGCGAGGGGACGGAGGCGCTTGGCCTTCGTCTCGGTCGTCTTGATCGACTTGTGGGTGTACAGCGCAGCCGCGAGGTTGGCAAGCAGCAGGCGCTCGTGGGCGGGGCCGCCTCCGAGGCGGGGACCCTTGGTGGGCTTGGGCATAATCGTCTAACTCCTGGTCAGAAAGGGTCGGGTATCAGAAGGACTCGTCTTCGCTGCCGCCGTAGAAGTGGGCGCCGTCGAAACCGGGCACCGAATCCTTGAGCGACAGACCGAGCGAGATGAGCTTGTCGCGCACCTCGTCGACCGACTTCTGGCCGAAATTGCGGATGTTCATGAGCTGCGTCTCCGACAGGGCGACGAGCTCAGAAACGGTGTTGATGCCCTCACGCTTCAGGCAGTTGTACGAGCGGACCGACAGGTCGAGGTCCTCGATCGGCATCGACAGCTCGCTGGAGTTCACAGCCTCCACCGGCGCCGGACCGATCTCGATGCCCTCGGCCTCGACGTTCAGCTCGCGGGCGAGACCGAACAGCTCGGTGAGCGTCTTGGCGGCCGACGCGACGGCGTCGCGGGGGCTGATCGCCGACTTGGTCTCGACGTCGAGGATGAGCTTGTCGAAGTCGGTGCGCTCACCGGCACGGGTGGCGTCGACGCGATAGCTGACCTTGAGCACGGGCGAGTAGATCGAGTCGATCGGGATCTGACCGGCCTCGGCGTACTCGTTGCGGTTCTGCGTCGCGGAGACGTAGCCACGGCCGCGCTCGATGGTGAGCTCGAGCTCGAACTTGGCGGTGTCGTTGAGCGTCGCGATGACGAGCTCGGGGTTGTGCACCTCGACACCGGCCGGAGCCGAGATGTCGGCGGCGGTCACTTCACCGGCACCGGTCTTGCGGAGGTACGCGGTGATGGGCTCGTCGCGCTCGCTGGAGACGACCAGCTGCTTGATGTTGAGGATGATCTCGGTGACATCCTCCTTCACGCCGGGGATCGTGCTGAACTCGTGCAGCACACCGTCGATGCGGACGCTGGTGACAGCGGCGCCGGGGATCGACGACAGCAGGCTGCGACGCAGCGCGTTGCCGATCGTGTAGCCGAAGCCGGGCTCCAGAGGCTCGATGATGAACCGGCTCCGGTTCTCGACGATCTTTTCCTCGGTCAGTGTGGGACGCTGTGCAATAAGCACTCTGTGTTCCTTTCGATCACATGCCCGCTATATGACATGTGGTGGGGTGAGGTCTTGAGTTGTGGAAGTCGATGCCCCACGCGGGGCGCCGAGCCGCTCGACCCGAAGGACGAGCGGCTCGGCACACGCATCAGACGCGGCGGCGCTTCGGCGGACGGCAGCCGTTGTGCGCCTGCGGGGTGACGTCCTGGATCGAACCCACCTCGAGGCCGGCGGCCTGCAGCGAGCGGATCGCGGTCTCGCGGCCGGAGCCCGGACCCTTCACGAGGACGTCGACCCTCTTCACGCCGTGCTCAGCGGCCTGGCGGGCAGCGGACTCCGCTGCCATGCCGGCGGCGTAGGGGGTCGACTTGCGGGAGCCCTTGAAGCCCACGCCACCCGACGAGGCCCAGGCGATGACGGCGCCGGACGGGTCGGTGATCGAAACGATGGTGTTGTTGAACGTCGACTTGATGTGGGCCTGGCCCAGCGCGATGTTCTTCTTCTCCTTGCGGCGCGGCTTGCGCGCGGCGGCCTTGGGTGCAGCCATGAAAGTGTTCTCCTAGTCCCTGGCCGCTGCTTAGCGGGCCTTCTTCTTGCCGGCGACGGTGCGCTTCGGGCCCTTGCGGGTACGGGCGTTGGTCTTGGTGCGCTGACCGCGGACCGGAAGGCCACGACGGTGGCGGAGGCCCTCGTAGGAGCCGATCTCGACCTTGCGGCGGATGTCTGCGGCGACCTCGCGGCGCAGGTCACCCTCCACCTTGTAGTTGCCTTCGATGTAGTCGCGGAGGGCGATGAGCTGGTCATCGCTGAGGTCCTTCACGCGGATGCTCTCGTCGATGTCGGTCGCCTTGAGGATCTCGACCGAGCGGGTACGGCCGACGCCGTAGATGTAGGTAAGGGCGATCACCACGCGCTTGTCGCGCGGGATGTCAACGCCGGCAAGACGTGCCATGCGGTTCTCCTGGGTGTTGTGGAGGTGTGGAGCAGGATCGGTGCCCGGGCCTCCGCCCCGAGGTGTCCCCCGCTCACGCGGGTTCTGATCCTGCCGTTTCGTATTGAGTTATGAGATTGCGAGAGCGGCACTCACGCAGCGGGGGCTCAGCCCTGGCGCTGCTTGTGGCGCGGGTTGCTCTTGCAGATCACCATGACGCGGCCGTGGCGGCGGATCACCTTGCAGTGGTCGCAGATCGGCTTGACGCTGGGGTTGACCTTCATGATGTTTCCTGTTCGCTGTCTTCGTGCTGCCCGATGTCCGACCTCGGAGACCTGGGTCCCTGAGCCCGTCGAAGGCCAGCCGTTACTTCTCGACCGATCAGCGGTAGCGGTAGACGATGCGGCCGCGGGTCAGGTCGTAGGGGCTGAGCTCCACGACCACACGGTCCTCGGGGATGATACGGATGTAGTTCTGCCGCATCTTTCCGGAGATCGTTGCCAGGACCTTGTGTCCGTTGCTGAGCTCAACGCGGAACATCGCGTTGGGAAGAGCCTCGGAGATCACGCCCTCGATCTCGATGACACCGTCTTTCTTAGCCATAGCCTCGCTGACGCTTCTGCAGATCGGTCGATCTGCGGTGGGTGGGTGGTGTGCGGTACCGGGCCGGATCGGACACGCCGAACGCATGGCACAAGGCACCAAAGATCCATGTTATCCGACGACGCCCCATCCGGCAACTTGGCCGAATGGGGCGTCGAGCGGGGTGAGCGCGTGTCAGCCGAGCAGGTCGGTGAACCGCTTCATGTCTTCCTGGTTCTGCAGGTCGAGCCGCTCGCCGTCGATCTCGACGGTCGGCGTGCCCTGGATATCGTTGGCTTTCGCCTGCGCGGCACCGAACTTGCGGTACGTCTCGTCGGTGATGCAGGACACGACGTCGTCGCCCGCGCCGACCTGGGTGGCGAACTCGGCGAGCTGCTCGTTCGTGAGGCCGGGGCTGTTCTCCGCCGGCTGGTTCTCGAACAGGACCTTCGCGTAGTCGAAGTAGAGGTCGGAGTCCGACTCGGCGACGCAGAACGCGGCACCGGCCGAACGGGAGGAGAACTCCGTGCCCTGCGAGAAGCGGTCCAGGATCGCGATGGGGTGCTGCTCGAGCGTGATCTCTCCGCTCTGCGCCTTGGCCTCGAGGGCGGCGCCGAACTGGTCCTCGAAGGACTTGCAGACCGGGCACTGGAAGTCGAGGAAGACCGACACCGTGGTGTCGCCGTCTCCCATGGAGATGGAGCCGGCCTCGGCGTCGAAGTTGTCGCTGGCGGTCGGGGTGGCGCCGGGCGAGGTCGCCTGGTTGTTGAGGAACACCACGAGTCCGCCGAGGGCCACCAGGACCACGACGACGGCGATGGAGACGCCGATCGCGAACCAGTTGGTGTTGCTCTTCGCCGCTGCCATTACTTTCCGATCTCTCGAGGCTCGACCCCGAACGGGGCGAGTCCGGCTCTTCCACCATCGGGCGCGGTGAGCACCCAGATGCCCCCATCATGCCGGGCGACGCTATGTTCCCAATGTGAGCCGTCGGTGCCGTCGACCGTCGTGACGGTCCAGTCGTCGTCCTCCACGAACGTCGCCTCGCCGCCGGCGGTGACCATGGGCTCGATGGCGAGCACGAGCCCGGGCTTCACGTCCGCGCCGCGGTCGGGCGTCCGGTAGTTGAAGACGCTGGGCGCCTCGTGCATCTTCCGCCCGATGCCGTGGCCGACGTACTCGCGGAGGATCCCGTAGGGCTCGCCGCTCACGGCGGACGGCCCCTGCGCCTCGATGTAGTCCTGGATGGCAGCCCCGATCTCGTCGATCGACGACGCTGTGGCCATCGCGGCGATCCCCGCCCACATCGAGCCCTCGGTCACGCGCGAGAGCTCCTCGCGGCGGGAGACGAGCTCCGGACGCTCGGGATCGGGGACGACGATGGTGATCGCGCTGTCGCCGTTCCAGCCCTCGAACTGGGCGCCGCAGTCCACCGAGACGATGTCGCCCGGTTGAAGCACCCGCTCCCCCGGGATGCCGTGCACGACCTGCTCGTTCACCGAGACGCAGATCGTGTGGTGGTAGCCCTTGACGAGCTGGAAGTTCGACTCCGCTCCCCGCTGCACGATCGCGCGGTTCGCGGCGGCGTCGAGCTCGATCGTCTTCACCCCCGGCTTGACGAGCGCCCGGACGGCGTCGAGGGCCTCGGCGGTGATGAGGCCAGGCTCGACCAGGGCTCGCAGCTGAGCCGGGGTCTTGTAGATCGAGCGGCGGAACATCTCAGACGGCGGAGGTGGCGGAACGCAGCCCGCGAGCGGCCAGGGCGGCGGCGATGCGCTCCGTGATCTCCTCGAGGGAGCCCACGCCGTCGATGCGGTCGACGATGCCGCGGCTGCTGTAGAGCTCGATGATCGGCGCCGTCTCCTTCTCGTAGATGTCGAGTCGGTGCGCGATGGCCTCGTCCGTGTCGTCGGAACGCCCCTGCTCCGCAGCGCGGAGGGTGAGGCGGGCGATGCTCTCCTCGCGCGGGACGTCGAGGAGGATCACCGCGTCCAGCGCCTCGCCGCGTCCTTCGAGGAATGCGTCCAGGTGCGCGACCTGAGCGGTGTTGCGGGGATAGCCGTCGAGGAGGAAACCGTTCTGCGCGTCGTCCTGGCTCAGCCGATCGCGCACGATCTCGCTCGTCAACTCGTCCGGGACGAGGTCGCCCTTGTCGAGGATGGCCGTGACCTGCTGGCCGAGAGCCGTCCCCTCCTTGATGTTCGCGCGGAAGATGTCGCCGGTCGAGACGACGGGGATCCCGTAGGACTCGGCGATGCGCACACCCTGCGTGCCCTTGCCGGAACCCTGGGGGCCGACGATGAGAAGACGTGCGGATGCTGTCATCGGAGAAGTCCTTCGTAGTGTCGCTGCTGCAGCTGGGCATCGATCTGCTTGACCGTCTCGAGACCAACGCCGACGATGATGAGGATCGACGCGCCACCGAACGGGAAGTTCTGGTTGGCGCCGACCGTGGCGAGGGCGATCAACGGGATGAGGGCGATCAGACCCAGGTAGAGGGAACCGGGGAGCGTGATGCGGGTGAGCACGTAGTCCAGGTACTCCGCGGTCGGACGGCCGGCCCGGATCCCGGGGATGAAGCCGCCGTACTTCTTCATGTTGTCGGCGACCTCGACCGGGTTGAACGTGATCGCGACGTAGAAGTAGGTGAACCCGATGATCAGCAGGAAGTACGCCGCCATGTAGATCGGGCTGTTGCCGGTGGTGAAGTTCGCGCTGATCCAGCTGACCCAGGCGGGCGGCGTGGAGCCATCCTGGGGGGTGTTGAACTGCGCGATGAGTGCGGGGATGTACAGCAGCGACGAGGCGAAGATGACGGGGATCACGCCCGCCATGTTCACCTTGATCGGGATGTACGTGTTCGTGCCGCCGTAGGTGCGGCGTCCCACCATGCGCTTCGCGTACTGCACGGGGATGCGCCGCTGCGACTGCTCGACGAACACCACGAGCCCCATCACGATGATGCCGACGAGCAGCACGAGGAGGAACACCTCGAAGCCGCGGGTCTGCCAGATGATCGACACCGCACCGGGGAACGTCGCGGCGATGGAGGTGAAGATCAGCAGCGACATGCCGTTGCCGATGCCGCGCTCGGTGACGAGCTCGGCGAACCACATGATCAGACCCGTGCCGGCCGTCATCGCCATGATGATGAGCACCTGCGCCCACCACACGTCGTTGGTGAGGAGCTGGGTGCACGCCCCGATGTCGGTCGTTCCGAAGAGCTGACCGGTGCGGGCCACAGTGACCAGCGTCGTCGACTGCAGGAGCGCGAGCGCGATCGTGAGGTACCGCGTGTACTGGGTGAGCTTGGCCTGTCCGGCCTGGCCCTCCTTGTGCAGCGCCTCGAAGTGCGGGATGACGACGCGCAGGAGCTGCGTGATGATCGTCGCCGTGATGTACGGCATGACACCGAGCGCGAAGATCGACAGCTGCAGCAGAGCGCCGCCGGAGAAGAGGTTGACGAGTCCGAGCAGACCCTCGGTGCCGGCATTGGCCGCGAGACACTGCTCCACGTTCGGGAAGTTGACGAACGGCGCGGGGACGTTCGAGCCCAGACGGTAGATCGCGATGATCGCGAGAGTGAAACCGATCTTCCGACGCAGGTCGGGCGTGCGGAAGATCCGCGCGATGGCGCTAAACAAGAACGTTCCTCCTGAAAAGGTGGCCGAACCCCCCGAGGGGCGGCTGAAACACCAGGGTAACCCACTCCGAGGTCCGGGGAATGCGAGCGGTCGGCTTCTCCCCCGCCGAACCAGAAGAGGGGCCGGAGAATCTCCGACCCCTCTTCCGCAGTGGTTACTTGACGGATCCGCCCGCAGCCACGATCTTCTGCTCGGCGGCACCCGAGACCTTGTCGACCGCGACGGTGAGCTTCACGGCGATGTCGCCGTTGCCGAGAACCTTGACCTTCTCGTTCTTGCGAACCGCACCCTTGGCCACCAGGTCGCTCACGGTGACGTCGCCACCCTGGGGGTAGAGCTCCGCGAGCTTCTCCAGGTTCACGACCTGGTACTCGACGCGGAACGGGTTCTTGAAGCCGCGCAGCTTCGGCGTGCGCATGTGCAGCGGCATCTGGCCACCCTCGAAGCCGACGCGCACGGTGTTGCGGGCCTTGGTGCCCTTCGTGCCGCGACCGGCCGTCTTGCCCTTAGAGCCCTCACCGCGACCGACACGGGTCTTCGCGGTGTTGGCACCCGGGACCGGACGCAGGTGGTGGACCTTCAGCACGCCGGGGCGGGACGCCGGGGCGTCCTTCTTCGGCGCAGCCTTGGCGGAGCCGTCGGCCTTCGCGTCGGCGGCAGCGGTCTTGGCCGGTGCCTTCTTCGCGGCGGGCTTCTTGGCGGCGTCGGCCTTGGGAGCCGCCGCCTTCTTCGTGGCCTTCTCGGCCTCGACGGCCTCGTTCTTCTCAGCCATTAGTCGATCTCCTCAACCTTGACGAGGTGGGCGACGGTCTTGACGTAGCCGCGCGTCTGCGCGTCGTCGGGGCGGACGGTGGTGTCACCGATCCGCTTGAGACCGAGGCTGCGCAGCGTGTCGCGCTGGTTCTGCTTCTCGCTCACCTTGGACTTGATCTGCGTGACCTTGAGTCGCGCGGCCATCAGGCACCTACCTTCTGTGCGGCGATGGCCTCGGCCTCGGCGCGGACGAGCCGGGCCGGGGCGACCTGGTCGAACTCGAGACCACGACGTGCGGCGACGGCGCGGGGCTCCTCGAGCTCCTTCAGGGCGGTGACCGTCGCGTGCACGATGTTGATCGTGTTCGACGAGCCGAGCGACTTGGACAGCACGTCGTGGATGCCGGCGCACTCGAGCACGGCGCGGACCGGACCACCGGCGATGACACCGGTACCGGCGGCGGCGGGGCGCAGGAGCACCACACCGGCGGCCGACTCACCCTGCACGGGGTGCGGGATGGTGCTGCCGACGCGCGGGACGCGGAAGAAGTTGCGCTTGGCCTCTTCGACACCCTTCGAGATCGCCAGGGGGACCTCACGGGCCTTGCCGTAGCCGACGCCCACCAGACCGTTGCCGTCGCCGACGACCACGAGAGCGGTGAAGCTGAAGCGACGACCACCCTTCACGACCTTCGAGACACGGTTGATGGTGACGACGCGCTCCAGGAACTGGTTGTCGCCGCGGTCGCGCGAGTTGCGGTCGCGGCCGCCCTGGTTGCGGTCACGTCCGCCGCGGCGGCCGTCCCGCTGGTCGCGAGTGGGCTCAGCCTGCGTGGTGCCGGCGGCCGTCTCGGAAGTGGCAGCAGCCGCTTCGGTCACTTCGTTCTCCTTGTTGTCACTCACAGTGCCAGACCCCCTTCACGGGCGCCGTCGGCGATGGCGGCGACACGACCCGCGTAGCGGTTGCCGCCACGGTCGAACACTGCCTCGGAAACGCCTGCGGCCTTCGCACGCTCGGCGAGGAGCTCGCCGACCTTGCGAGCCTTGGCGGTCTTGTCGCCATCCAGCGAACGCAGGTCGGTCTCGAGCGTCGAGGCCGAGGCAACCGTGTGGCCCTTGCTGTCGTCGACGAGCTGCACGAAGACGTGACGCGCCGAACGGTTGACGACGAGGCGCGGACGCACCTCGGTGCCCACGATCTTCTTGCGAAGACGGGCGTGACGACGCGCGCGGGCGTCGGACTTCGACTTCACAGCCATGGTTACTTACCAGCCTTTCCGGCCTTGCGACGCACGACCTCGCCGGCGTAGCGCACACCCTTGCCCTTGTACGGCTCGGGCTTGCGGATCTTGCGGATGTTCGCGGCCGCCTCACCGACGGCCTGCTTGTCGATCCCGCTGACGGTGAGCTTGTTCGTGCCCTCGACCGTGAGCGTGATGCCGGCGGGCGGGTCGACCAGGACCGGGTGCGAGAAGCCGAGGGCGAACTCGACCGAGTTGCCCTTCTGCTGCACGCGGTAACCGGTGCCGACGACCTCGAGACCCTTGGTGTAGCCCTGGGTCACGCCGATGATGTTGTTGTTGATGAGCGTGCGGGTCAGGCCGTGAAGCGACCGGGACTCGCGCTCGTCGTCGGGGCGGGTGACGAGAACCTGGTTCTCCTCGACCGACACCTCGATGGGGCTGGCCACCGTGAGGGTGAGCTCACCCTTGGGGCCCTTCACCGCGACCTCACGGCCGTCGACCGAAACGGTCACGCCCGCGGGAACGTCGATGGGAAGTCGTCCAATACGCGACATTTCGGATTACCACACGTAGGCGAGAACTTCTCCGCCCACGCCCTTCTGCTCAGCCTGGCGGTCCGTGAGGAGACCGGAGGAGGTGGACAGGATGGCCACGCCGAGGCCGCCGAGGACCGTGGGGATCTCGGTCGACTTCGCGTACACGCGGAGGCCGGGCTTCGACACGCGCTTGATGCCCGCGATCGAGCGCTCGCGGTTCGGGCCGTACTTCAGCGTCAGCGTGAGGTTCTTGCCCACACGCGCGTCGGAGGTCTCCCAACCGGCGATGTAGCCCTCCTGCTGGAGGATCTCTGCGATGTGCGTCTTGAGCTTGCTCGACGGCAGCGTCACGGTGTCGTGGTGCGCCGAGTTCGCGTTGCGCAGACGGGTCAGCATGTCTGCGACCGGGTCTGTCATTGTCATTGTTGTCTACTTTCGTTCATGAGGTTCCGGCTGCCGTTACACGACAGACGGCCTGCGATGAGCACGCAATCTTCAATTGTACGTGCACATCGACGGGCTCAGTGACACGAGACCACTGAGCCCGTCGAAGGGTCACGCCTGGGCGTCGTCCGCGCGGAACGGGAAGCCGAGGTGACGGAGCAGCGCCCGACCCTCGTCGTCCGTCTTCGCCGAGGTCACGACGGTGATGTCGAAACCACGGACGCGGTCGATCTTGTCCTGATCGATCTCGTGGAACACGCTCTGCTCCTGGAGACCGAAGGTGTAGTTGCCGTTGCCGTCGAACTGCTTGGCCGACAGACCGCGGAAGTCGCGGATGCGGGGCAGGGCGAGCGAGACCAGGCGGTCCACGAACTCCCACGCACGGTCGCCACGGAGGGTGACGTGCGCGCCGATGGCCTGGCCCTCACGCAGCTTGAACTGCGCGATGGACTTGCGGGCCTTGGTGACGATCGGCTTCTGGCCGGTGATCTTGGTGAGGTCGTCGACTGCACCATCGATCACCTTGCTGTCGCGAGCAGCCTCGCCGACACCGGTGTTCACGACGACCTTGACCAGGCCGGGGATCTGCATGACGTTCTCGTAGCCGAACTCGTCCTGCAGAGCCTTCTTGATCTCGGCGTTGTACTTCGCCTTCAGGCGGGGCTGGATCTTGCCAGCCACCGCAGCGTCGGTCGTTGCCATCAGAGGTCCTTACCGCTCTTCTTCGCGAAGCGCACGCGGACGGTGCGCTTCACGCCGTCCTTGGTCTGCTCCTCGACCCGGTGGCCGACCTTGGTCGGCTTCTTGGTCGAGGGGTCGACGAGTGCGACGTTCGAGATGTGGATGGGCGCCTCGACGGTCTCGAGACCACCCGTCTTCGTACCACGCTGCGTCTGACCGACGCGCGTGTGCTTGGTGACGTAGTTGACGCCTTCGACGACGACACGGTTCTGCTCGACGAGGACGTCGAGGACCTTGCCCTGCTTGCCGCGGTCGCCACCACGCTCGGGCTTGGCGCCCGAGATGACCTGAACCAGGTCGCCCTTCTTGATCTTCGCCATGATCAGATGACCTCCGGTGCCAGCGAGACGATCTTCATGAACTTCTTGTCGCGAAGCTCACGGCCGACCGGCCCGAAGATACGGGTGCCGCGGGGCTCCCCGTCGTTCTTCAGGATGACGGCGGCGTTCTCGTCGAACTTGATGTAGGAGCCGTCGGGACGACGGGTCTCCTTCTTGGTGCGGACGATGACCGCCTTGACGACGTCGCCCTTCTTGACGTTGCCACCGGGGATCGCGTCCTTGACGGTCGCGACGATGGTGTCGCCCAGACCGGCGTACCGGCGGCGCGAGCCACCGAGGACGCGGATCGTGAGCAGCTCCTTGGCGCCGGTGTTGTCGGCGACCTTGAGACGGGACTCCTGCTGAATCACTTGGCCTTCTCCAGAATCTCCACCAGACGCCAGCGCTTGGTGGCGCTCAGCGGGCGGGTCTCGTTGATCAGGACCAGGTCGCCGATGCCGGCGGAGTTCGCCTCATCGTGCGCCTTGACCTTCGACGTCCGGCGGATGACCTTGCCGTAAAGCGGGTGCTTCACGCGGTCCTCGACCTCGACGACGATCGTCTTGTCCATCTTGTCGCTGACGACATAGCCACGACGGGCCTTGCGGTACCCGCGGGCGTCGGCGTCGCGCACGTCGTGAGCGGCGTGCTCAGCCTCGACGGCGGCTTCCTTCTTGGTGGCCATCACTCAGCCTCTTCCTTCGGGGCGTCCTCGGCGGCGTCCGCCTTCTTCGCCTTCGACTTGGTCGCCTTCTTCGCGGGAGCCTCGACCGGAGCGGGCGTCGCACGGATGCCCAGCTCGCGCTCGCGGATCACCGTGTAGAGGCGCGCGATGTCGCGCTTGACGGCGCGGATGCGGCCGTGGCTCTCCAGCTGGCCGGTGGCCGACTGGAAACGGAGGTTGAACAGCTCCTCCTTGGCCTTGCGCAGCTCCTCAACGAGGCGCTGGTCTTCGAACGTGTCGAGCTCTGCCGGAGCGAGCTCCTTGGTGCCGATCGCCATTACGCGTCGCCCTCCTCGCGCTTGATGATGCGTGCCTTGAGCGGCAGCTTGTGGATTGCACGGGTCAGTGCCTCGCGAGCGAGCTGCTCGTCGACACCCGCGACCTCGAAGAGGACGCGGCCCGGCTTGACGTTGGCGACCCACCACTCGGGGGAACCCTTACCGGAACCCATGCGGGTCTCGGCAGGCTTCTTCGTGAGCGGACGGTCCGGGTAGATGTTGATCCACACCTTGCCGCCACGCTTGATGTGACGGGTCATCGCGATACGAGCGGACTCGATCTGACGGTTCGTCACGTACGCGGGGGTGAGGGCCTGGATGCCGAACTCGCCGAAGGAGACCTTCGTGCCGCCGGTGGCCTGACCCGAGCGCCCCGGGTGGTGCTGCTTGCGGTACTTGACCTTACGGGGGATGAGCATTATGCCGACGCTCCTTCTGCAACAGGTGCCTCGTTGCGCGGGGCACGGCGGCGGTCACCACGGTCGTCACGGCGCGACTTCGGCGCGTTGGCCTGCTCGCGCGCGAGCTCCTTGGCGGTGAGGTCGCCCTTGTAGATCCACACCTTCACGCCGATGCGGCCGAAGGTGGTCTTGGCCTCGTAGAAGCCGTAGTCGATGTTCGCGCGCAGCGTGTGCAGCGGCACACGACCCTCGCGGTAGAACTCCGACCGGCTCATCTCGGCGCCGCCGAGACGGCCCGAGACCTGGATGCGGATGCCCTTGGCTCCGGCGCGCTGCGCGCCCTGCAGGCCCTTGCGCATCGCGCGACGGAACGCCACACGAGCCGAGAGCTGCTCGGCGATGCCCTGGGCGACCAGCTGAGCGTCGGCCTCGGGGTTCTTGACCTCGAGGATGTTCAGCTGGATCTGCTTGCCCGTGAGCTTCTCGAGGTCGCCGCGGATGCGCTCGGCCTCTGCACCACGACGACCGATCACGATGCCCGGGCGGGCGGTGTGGATGTCGACGCGGACGCGGTCACGGGTGCGCTCGATCTCGATGTTCGAGACGCCGGCACGGTCGAGCTGCGTCTGCAGCAGGCGACGGATCTTGATGTCCTCGGCCACGTAGTCGGCGTAACGCTGACCCGGCTTCGTCGAGTCGGAGAACCAGCGCGACACGTGGTCCGTGGTGATGCCGAGGCGGAAGCCGTACGGGTTGACCTTCTGTCCCATTACTTGCTCGCCTTCTTGTTGCTGTCGCCGGCCGCGGCAGGAGCCGCCTCCGGCGTCGAGAGCACGACCGTGATGTGGCTCGTGCGCTTCTTGATCTGGAAAGCGCGACCCTGTGCACGGGGCTGGAAACGCTTGAGCGTCGTGCCCTCGTCCACGTACGCGTTCTTCACGTACAGGTCCTGCTCGTCGAGGTACTCGCCGTCACGATCCGCCTTGACCTGCGCGTTGGCCATGGCCGACGCGACAAGCTTGTAGATCGGCTCACTGGCGGACTGCTGAGCGAACTTCAGGATCGCCAGAGCCTCCTGGGCCTGCTTGCCCTTGATGAGCGCGACGACACGACGAGCCTTCTGAGGGGTCACGCGGATGTGTCGCACGCGTGCGATGGACTCCACCATTTCTCTCTCCTCTATCGCCACCGCGTCAGCGGCGGCGGCCCTTCTTGTCGTCCTTCTCGTGGCCGCGGAAGGTGCGGGTGGGCGCGAACTCGCCCAGCTTGTGACCGACCATGGTCTCGGAGACAAACACGGGGATGTGCTTGCGACCGTCGTGGACCGCGATCGTGTGACCCAGCATGGCCGGGATGATCATGGACCGGCGGGACCAGGTCTTGATGACGTTCTTCGTGCCGGCTTCGTTCTGCACGACCACCTTGCGAAGCAGGTGCTCGTCGACGAAGGGGCCCTTCTTGAGACTGCGAGGCATCTTCTCTTACTCCTACTTGCGCTTCTTGCCGGCGTTGCGACGACGCACGATGTACTTGTCGCTTTCCTTGTTGGCGTGGCGGGTGCGGCCCTCGGCCTGACCCCACGGGGAGACGGGGTGACGTCCACCGGACGTCTTGCCCTCACCACCACCGTGCGGGTGGTCGACCGGGTTCATCGCGACACCGCGGACGGTCGGGCGGACGCCCTTCCAGCGCATGCGGCCGGCCTTGCCCCAGTTGATGTTCGACTGCTCGGCGTTGCCGACCTCGCCGATGGTCGCGCGGCAGCGCGCATCGACGTTGCGGATCTCGCCGGAGGGCAGACGCAGCTGGGCGTAGGGGCCGTCCTTGGCGACGAGGCGGACCGACGCACCGGCCGAGCGCGCCATCTTCGCGCCGCCGCCGGGGCGGAGCTCGATGGCGTGGATGACGGTACCCGTGGGGATGTTCTTCAGCGGGAGGTTGTTTCCCGGCTTGATGTCCGCCGCGGGGCCCGACTCGACGATGTCGCCCTGCTTCAGCTTCGCCGGCGCGAGGATGTAGCGCTTCTCGCCGTCGAAGTAGTGCAGCAGTGCGATGCGCGCGGTGCGGTTGGGGTCGTACTCGATGTGAGCGACCTTGGCGTTCACGCCGTCCTTGTCATTGCGACGGAAGTCGATGACGCGGTACTGGCGCTTGTGGCCACCACCGATGTGACGGGTCGTGATGCGGCCCTGGTTGTTGCGACCACCGGTCTTCGAGATCGGGCGCAGCAGCGACTTCTCCGGCGTCGATCGGGTGATCTCGGCGAAGTCAGCCACCGACGAGCCGCGACGGCCCGGGGTCGTGGGCTTGTACTTGCGAATAGCCATGATTGTCCTTATCCCCCGGATCAGCCGATTGCCGTGAAGATGTCGATGGTGCCCGACTTCAGGCTCACGATGGCGCGCTTGGTGTCCTTGCGCTTACCGGTGCCGAAGCGGGTGCGACGGGCCTTGCCGACGCGGTTGATCGTGTTGACGGACGCGACCTTGACGCCGAAGATCTTCTCGATGGCGAGCTTGATCTCGGTCTTCGAAGCGCGCGGGTCGACGAGGAAGGTGTACTTGCCCTCGTCGATCAGGCCGTAGCTCTTCTCGGACACGACCGGCTTCAGGATGATGTCGCGCGGGTCCTTGTTCAGGGCCGTCTGGAGAACAGATGCCTGCTCGCTCATGCGGAGACCTCCTGGTTGGCGCCGGACTTGGAGGCGATGAAGCCCTCGAGCGCGGCCTGGGTGAAGACGATGTCGTCGGAGACGAGCACGTCGTAGGCGTTGAGCTGGTCGAACGTCAGCACGTGGACGTGGCCGAGGTTGCGGATGCTCTTGAGCGCGAGCTCGTCGCCGCGCTCGATGACCACGAGGACGTTCTTCGACGTGGCGACCTGGGCGAGGAAGCCCGCGGCGGCCTTGGTCGACGGCGCGCCGTCGGTGCCGAAGGTGTCGATCGCGTGCAGACGGTCACCGCGGAAGCGGTCGCTGAGCGCGCCCAGCAGGGCGGCCGCGATCATCTTCTTGGGGGTGCGCTGCGAGTAGTCGCGCGGCTTCGGGCCGTGCACGATGCCACCGCCGGTCATGTGCGGCGCGCGGATCGAGCCCTGGCGGGCGTTACCCGTGCCCTTCTGCTTGAAGGGCTTGCGGCCGGCACCCGAGACCTCGCCACGACGCTTGGTCGAGTGCGTGCCCTGGCGAGCCGCCGCGAGCTGCGCGACGACGACCTGGTGGATGAGCGGGATGTTCGTCTTGACGTCGAACAGCGCGGCGGGAAGCTCGACGGAGCCTGCCTTCTTGCCGTCTGCCTTGAGGACGTCGAGCGCGAGAGTGGAGTCAGCCATGATCAGGCACCCTTCACTGCGTTGCGGACGTAGACGATGCGGCCGCGAGCACCGGGGACGGCGCCCTTGACGAGCATGAGTCCCTTCTCGATGTCGATGGCGTGCACCGTGAGGTTGAGGACGGTCACGCGCTCGCCACCCATACGGCCGGCCATGCGCATGCCCTTGAAGACGCGGCTCGGGGTCGACGATGCGCCGATGGAGCCGGGCTTGCGGTGGTTGCGGTGTGCACCGTGCGATGCCGAGACGCCCTTGAAGTTGTGGCGCTTCATGACACCGGCGGTGCCCTTGCCCTTGCTCGTGCCGACGACGTCGACGAGCTGGCCGGCCTCGAACGTGCCGTCCACCGTGAGCTCCTGGCCCAGGGTGTAGTCGGCGGCGTCGGCCGTGCGGACCTCGGTCACGTGACGACGCGGCGTGACGCCGGCAGCCTCGAAGTGAGCCGAGAGGGGCTTGTTCACCTTGCGGGGGTCGATCTGACCGTACGCGATCTGCACGGCGTTGTAGCCGTCCTTCTCGGGGGTACGGATCTGGGTGACCACGTTCGGCGCGAGCTCGATGACGGTGACGGGAACGAGCTTGCCGTTCTCGTTCCAGACCTGGGTCATGCCGAGCTTGGTGCCGAGCATGCCCTTGGAAACCTTGGAGTTGATGTCAACCATGGCGGACCTCAGAGCTTGATCTCGATGTTGACGTCGGCCGGAAGGTCGAGACGCATCAGCGAGTCGACAGCCTTGGGCGTCGGGTCGACGATGTCGATCAGGCGCTTGTGGGTGCGCATCTCGAAGTGCTCGCGGCTGTCCTTGTACTTGTGGGGCGACCGGATGACGCACACGACGTTCTTCTCGGTCGGAAGGGGCACGGGTCCGACGACGGTCGCGCCCGCACGGGTCACGGTGTCGACGATCTTGCGTGCGGACGTGTCGATGACCTCGTGGTCATACGACTTCAGGCGAATGCGGATCTTCTGTCCCGCCATTGTCTGCTCTCTCTCTTTAAGCGTCTTACCGTCCGAGACCGGGTGGCCTTGGGGCATTGGACGCACGTCGGCGCTGTTCGCGCCTCGGCACTCGTCTTCTCGGGCTCTCGACCTTGCGGTCAGGGAGCCTGTCGAAGAGGCTGCACCACTGTTCTGCTGTCAGCCGCACACCCGAAGGTGACGGATGCCCGACGCCCGCCGCGCACGGCAGTGCCCTCGCTGATGAAGGTGTCGGGATTGTGTTCTGCTGCCCGCGGCCTAGAACCCTGCAGCCTCCCGGAGGAGGCGCCGTCTATGCACTGCCCTGGCAGTGATCCGGCGCACGCATAGCGGCGACGGAATATCGAACCTGTCTATTCTGCCACGGCGGATTTCACTTCTGCAAACCCGGGCGTGTCGCGCTCACCGGACTCCCCATGAACGCCTCCTCCCCGGGTACCTCAGCTCGCGGAGGAGCGCGGGGCGAGGCATCCCCATGCCTCGCCCCGCTTGGGGAGGGCGTCCGGTGCGAGGGGGCACACCGAACGCGAGGAATCCGGCGTGAAGGGACGCCGGACGCCTCGACCGAGGGCGCGGCGGAGGACCCGCCGCGCAGGCGGGGAGACGCTCAGGCGCAAAGAGTGCGCGCGTCGCACGATGATCCCCAAGATCGCTTTCCCCAGTGTGAACGCGGACGAACCCGCGTGATTCGGGAGCCGAACCCCTTCGGCACCCCGACCGCAAGATCCCCAGGCGGTCGAGACGATCCTACTCGATGTCTTCGAGAATCCGCCACATCCGAGGGCGCGATGCGTTCCCTCGACACGGAAGAGCGGCGACCCCTCTCGGGACCGCCGCTCTCCACGGAGATGTCGGGCTCTATTCGTTGCCGACGCTCTTGTCAGCGCTCTCGCGGATCTCGTCGATCTTGTCGGCGGCGCCGGGTGCGATCTTCTTCGCGAAGTCGGCGACGCCGTCGAGCACCTTGTCGCTGATGTCCTCGGCCTGCTCGCTCTTGACCGCTTCCGCCAGCTTGTCCTTGTTCTGCTCGTACAGGTCCTTGCCCTTGTTGACGGCGTCCTCGATACCCATGTGAATCCCCTTCGGAGGTGTGTGCGCCCGGCGATCGCACCGGACACCTCATTGTGCCGGGCGGAACCGGGCGACGGAACCCTCGATCCGGAAAACGACAGAGGGGCCGAGCCCGAAGGCTCGACCCCTCTGCGAGGAAGCGGCTGCTTACTTGATGATCTTCGTCACCGTACCGGCGCCGACCGTACGACCACCCTCACGGATGGCGAAGCCGAGGCCCTCCTCCATGGCGATCGGCTGGATCAGCTCGACCGTCATGTCGGTGGTGTCGCCGGGCATGACCATCTCGGTGCCCTCGGGCAGCGAGATGACGCCGGTGACGTCCGTGGTGCGGAAGTAGAACTGCGGACGGTAGTTCGTGTAGAAGGGGTTGTGGCGGCCACCCTCGTCCTTGGACAGGATGTAGGCCGTGCCCTCGAAGTTGGTGTGCGGCGTGACCGAACCCGGCTTCACGATGACCTGGCCGCGCTCCACGTCCTCGCGCTTGGTGCCGCGGAGGAGCAGACCACAGTTCTCGCCGGCCCATGCCTCGTCGAGCTGCTTGTGGAACATCTCGATACCGGTGACGGTCGTCTTCTGCGTCGGGCGCAGACCCACGATCTCGACCTCGGAGTTGATGGCCAGGGTGCCACGCTCGGCACGACCCGTGACGACGGTGCCACGACCGGTGATCGTGAAGACGTCCTCGACGGGCATGAGGAACGGCTTGTCACGGTCACGCTCCGGGTCCGGAACGCTGTCGTCGACAGCCTGCATGAGCTCGAGGATCGCGTCGACCCACTTCTCGTCGCCCTCGAGGGCCTTGAGAGCGGAGACGCGAACGACGGGAGCGTTGTCGCCGTCGAAGCCCTGGCTCGAGAGCAGCTCGCGAACCTCGAGCTCGACGAGCTCCAGGATCTCCTCGTCGTCGACCGCGTCGGACTTGTTCAGCGCGACGAGCAGGTAGGGGACGCCGACCTGCTTGGCGAGCAGAACGTGCTCGCGCGTCTGCGCCATCGGGCCGTCGGTGGCCGCGACGACGAGGATCGCGCCGTCCATCTGCGCCGCACCCGTGATCATGTTCTTGACGTAGTCGGCGTGGCCGGGGGCGTCAACGTGGGCGTAGTGGCGCTTCGGGGTCTCGTACTCGATGTGCGAGATGTTGATCGTGATACCGCGCTGGCGCTCTTCCGGCGCCGAGTCGATGGAAGCGAAGTCGCGCTGCACGTTCGTGTCGGACGGGTACTTGTCAGCAAGCACCTTCGAGATCGCTGCGGAGAGCGTGGTCTTGCCGTGGTCGACGTGACCGATCGTTCCGATGTTGACGTGCGGCTTGGTCCGCTCGAACTTGGCCTTAGCCACTGGGTCCTCCTCAGGACGTCGTTGTAGAGGTGCCGGGCACTGGTTTGCGACCGGTTCTCTACGGGTTAGGTTCTCAGTTTAGTAGAGAGGGAATGTGAAGTTGTAGGTGACCTGGGAACCCCGGGTGCTTCGACTGGCTCAGCACCCAGGGCTCCCAGAAGAGCGATTACTCGCCCTTGGCCTTCTGGACGATCTCGTCGGCCACCGCGCGCGGGACCTCGGCGTAGCTGTCGAACTCCATGGAGTAGACGGCACGGCCCGAGGTCTTCGAGCGCAGGTCGCCGATGTAGCCGAACATCTCGGACAGCGGCACCGCGGCACGCACGACCTTGACGCCGGCGGCGTCCTCCATCGACTGGATCTGGCCACGACGCGAGTTCAGGTCGCCGATGACGTCGCCCATGTACTCCTCCGGAGTACGGACCTCGACGGCCATCAGCGGCTCGAGCAGCACGGGGTTGGCACGACGCGCGGCCTCCTTGAAGCCCATGGAGCCCGCGATCTTGAACGCCATCTCCGAGGAGTCGACGTCGTGCGCTGCACCGTCGACGATGGTCGCCTTGACGCCCACCATCGGGTAGCCCGCGAGGACACCGACGTTCATGGCGTCCTGGAAACCGGCGTCGATCGAGCCGATGTACTCGCGCGGGATGCGGCCACCGGTGACCGCGTTCACGAACTCGTACGTCTTCTCGCCGTCGAGCTCGAGCGGCTCGATGTTGAACTGGATCTTGGCGAACTGGCCCGATCCACCGGTCTGCTTCTTGTGCGTGTAGTCGTGCTTCTCGACGGCCTTGCGGATCGTCTCGCGGTACGCGACCTGCGGCTTGCCGACGTTCGCCTCGACGCGGAACTCGCGCTTCATGCGGTCGACGAGGATGTCGAGGTGCAGCTCGCCCATGCCCTTGATGGTCGTCTGACCGGTCTCCGGGTTGAGCTCCGTGCGGAAGGTCGGGTCCTCCTCAGCGAGCTTCTGGATCGCGAGACCCAGCTTCTCCTGGTCGGCCTTGGTCTTCGGCTCGATGGCGACCTCGATCACCGGCTCCGGGAACGTCATCGACTCGAGGACGACCGGCTGCGCGATGTCGGCGAGGGTGTCACCGGTGGTGGTGTCCTTCAGACCGATGACGGCGTAGATGTTGCCGGCGGTCAGCTTGTCGACCGGGTTCTCCTTGTTGGCGTGCATCTGGAAGATCTTCCCGATGCGCTCCTTCTTGCCCTTGGTCGAGTTGATGACCTGCGCACCCGACTCGAGCTCGCCCGAGTAGACGCGCACGTACGTCAGACGACCGAAGAACGGGTGCACGGCGACCTTGAAGGCCAGGGCCGCGAACGGGTCCTTCGCGTCGGGGTGACGCTCGATGATCTTCTCCTCGTCCTTCGGGTCGTGCGCCTCGATGGCGGGCACGTCCAGCGGGGACGGGAGGTAGTCGACGACGGCGTCCAGCATCGGCTGCACACCGCGGTTCTTGAAGGCGGAGCCGCAGAGGACCGGGTAGATCTCGCTGGCGACGACCATCTTGCGGATGGCGCCCTTGATCTCCGCGACGGTGAGCTCCTCGCCGCCGAAGAACTTCTCGAGAAGCTCCTCGTCGGTCTCGGCGACCGTCTCCAGCAGCTGCTGGCGGTAGTCCTCGGCCTTGTCCTTGAGGTCGGCCGGGATCTCCTGCACCTCGTAGGAGGCGCCCATGGTCACGTCACCCTTGGCGTCGCCGGGCCACACCAGAGCGCGCATCTCGACGAGGTCGATGACGCCGACGAAGTCGTTCTCGGCACCGATCGGGAGCTGCAGCACCAGCGGCTTGGCGCCGAGGCGGTTGATGATCGTGTCGACCGTGAAGTAGAAGTCTGCGCCGAGCTTGTCCATCTTGTTGACGAAGCAGATGCGGGGAACGTTGTACTTGTCGGCCTGACGCCACACGGTCTCGGACTGGGGCTCGACGCCCTCCTTGCCGTCGAACACGGCGACCGCACCGTCGAGGACGCGGAGCGAGCGCTCCACCTCGACCGTGAAGTCCACGTGACCGGGGGTGTCGATGATGTTGATCTGGTTCTTGTTCCAGAAGCAGGTCACGGCGGCAGACGTGATCGTGATGCCGCGCTCCTTCTCCTGCTCCATCCAGTCGGTGGTCGACGCACCGTCGTGCGTCTCGCCGAGCTTGTGGTTGACGCCCGTGTAGAACAGGATGCGCTCGGTCGTCGTGGTCTTGCCGGCATCGATGTGCGCCATGATGCCGATGTTGCGGACCTTGCTCAGGTCCGTGAGCACGTCTTGTGCCACAGGAGTGTCCTTATCTTTTGGAGCAGGTGTACTGCGAAGAGGGGGTGCCCGCCCCTCGGCGAGTGGCCGAAGGGCGGGCGAAGCTGTTTACCAGCGGTAGTGAGCGAACGCGCGGTTCGACTCGGCCATCTTGTGGGTGTCCTCGCGGCGCTTGACCGCGGCACCCAGGCCGTTCGACGCGTCCAGGATCTCGTTCTGGAGACGCTCGGTCATCGTCTTCTCACGACGCCCCTTGGCGTAGCTCACGAGCCAGCGCAGCGCGAGGGTGTTCGCGCGGTGCGGCTTGACCTCGACCGGAACCTGGTAGGTCGAGCCACCGACGCGGCGGCTGCGGACCTCGAGCGTGGGGCGCACGTTGTCGAGCGCCTTCTTCAGGGTGGCGACGGCGTCCTGGCCGTTCTTCGCCTCGACGCCGCGGAGGGCGCCGTAGACGATCGACTCGGCCAGCGACTTCTTGCCGTCGACGAGGATCTTGTTCACCAGCGAGGTGACGATCGGAGCGCCGTAGACCGGGTCGTTGACGACGGGGCGCTTGGGGGCGGGACCCTTACGAGGCATCTAACTCAACCCTTCTTCGCGCCGTAGCGGGAACGAGCCTGCTTACGGTTCTTGACGGCCTGGGTGTCCAGAGCGCCACGGACGATCTTGTAACGCACACCGGGGAGGTCCTTCACGCGACCGCCGCGGACGAGCACCAGGGAGTGCTCCTGCAGGTTGTGGCCCTCACCGGGGATGTACGCGGTGACCTCGGTCCCGTTGCGGAGCTTCACACGAGCGACCTTGCGCATCGCCGAGTTCGGCTTCTTCGGGGTGGTGGTGTAGACGCGGGTGCAGACCCCGGCCTGCTGCGGGTTCGCCTTGAGCGCGGGCGCCTTGGTCTTGGTGACCTTGGGCGAGCGACCCTTGCGAACCAACTGCTGAATGGTTGGCACGTTCTCTCCTCATAGTGCTGCACGGTGACAGCGTGATGGGTTTCACATCATGACCCACCGGCACGCCGGAACCGACGAGCTTTTGGTGTGGTGGGTATGCCGTGGGGGCGGACCGGCGAGGTGCCGACGCCCAGCGCGCACGTCAGGACGTGCACACACCTGATCAAGTGTAATGCCGCGTAACCTGACGGTCAAATGACGGTCGCACTCCCCCGCGCCGCCCGAAGTCAGGGGATGTCGGGGTCGAACGGCGAGTCCAGCGACTCCGTGAGCTCGGCGAGAAGCGCCTCGATCTGCGGCTCGACATGTCGCGACACCGCCGCCTGGATGGTGATCCGGTGTCGGAGCAGGATCCCGCAGATCTCGCGCCCGACGAGGTTCGCGTACTCATCCGCCAAGGCGACTTCCTGCCGCAGCGCGGTCTTCGCCTCGTCCGACAGCGGGGGCAGCGGCGGCAACTCGGCGGCGGAGTCGTCAGCGAGACCGGCGATCGTGAAGAGGAAGGGGGCGCCGGGTACGGGCTCCGGATCCAGGGGCAGGCCCTCGAACTCGGGGTCGAGGTCCTCCGTCGGTCGGTAGCTGCGGGCGCGGTTGCGCGCGGCCTGCTGATCGAGCTCGCGCTGCAGGGTCGGGAGGTTCCGCGCGGTGTACTCCGCGACCGCGTGGTCGACGATCGTCTTGATGCGCGTCGACAGCCCATGCTGGACGCCGTGCGGCGTGGTGCCCGCGATGCCTGCGGCGGCGAGGACGGGCGAGCCGAGACAGCGTCGGCACGGCGCAGTCCTTCCGCGGTGGGTCGCCGGCTCCCAGCGCGGCACCCAGCGCAACCAGGCCTCGACGGCCTGGTCGACCTGCGTCTCCAACGAGCGCTCCACCCCACCAGCGTACGGCGCGTCGCCGCTCACGGCGCGGATTTGCGGGGTGTCACTCCCCCTCGTCGCGCTCCCACGGCCATCTCGGCCGTGCAGACCTCGTTCGGCGGAGGGCTATCCCGCCCCAGGCGGCCACCGCTGCGGCGGCGAGGAGCACGAGGCTCGCGCCGCCGCGGACGAGATCTCCGGCGACGGCCGTGGCCACGACCACATCGCTCGTCGCGACGAGCACGGCGATCCAGACGGTGACCACGTGCACGAGGGCCGTGAGCAGCGCGATCACGGGAGCGGAGCCGAAGGAGGCGTGTCCCCGCCGCACCGTCGCCCACAGCGAGAGGGCGAACACGATGACGGCCATGACCATGCCGGACACTCCAGGGATCTGCCCCAGGCCCGGGACGTCGATGATGTCGCGGTCGGTGGCGACGCTCAGGGCGCCGAGACCGAAGACGGCGAGGGCGAAGAAGGCGATGGTCGCCATCACCGCCGCCAGGACAGCCGAAACCCCCGCGGACTCGGGCCCGCGGGGGTTCGGCGTGGTGGTGTTCGTGATTACCTCGACAGGGTGGGACCGGCCTCGAGGGTGCGCTCGTACTCGCGCTGCGCCTCCTCGTTCAGCTCGGTCTTGCGGGCACCGCTGCGGGCCACCCAGGCACCGAACCAGATGGTGAGCTCGCGAGCGAAGACGAAGGCCGCGATGGCCAGCGGGGCGAGCAGCTGCTCGCCCGCGAGTTCGAGACCCTGCGACGCGGTGAGCTTCCAGAAGGGCGCCTCGAAGAGCTGGCCCAGGATGTGTCCGGCGTAGGCGATCAGCCCGACCACGATGCCGAACACCACCCACAGGCCCCAGCGGCCGCGGTTGATGATGGCTCCCAGGAGCCAGAAGCCGAGGAAGAACACGACCACCGGGGTCCAGAACCCCCACGTGAGGAGCGGGGCGACGAGCGCCTCGCCGATGTTCTCCCCGTTCACGTCGCCGGCCAGGGCGCCGAGGCCGAGCGTGGTGGCGAGGTAGAGCAGCGCGAAGGCGACGGTGGCGAGCAGACCGATGGCCCCGGCGGTGCCGCGGTTGCCGCGCTCGCGCGGCGGCTCCGGTGCCTGCACGAAGATCGGCTGCGGCTGCTGCGGTGCGGCGGCCGCGCCGTTCGTGAGCGGTTCGGACGGCACGATCCGGGTGTCGGTGTCGTCGGCGTGCGATGCGTAGGCCGCGCCGGCCATGGCCGACTCCTCGTGCGCGTGACTGCTCGGCGTGGAGTACAGCGAGGTCTCCGGCGTCGCGTACAGCGAGGTCTCGGGGGTCGCATCGCGGCGGTCGGCGTCGCGGAGGTCCGCGTCACGGCGGTCGGCGTCGAAGCGGTCGCCGTCGGTGCGCGAGGGCGTCGGGGCGGCGGAGCTGAAGGTGCCGGGGTGGTCTCGCTCGGCGGCCTCGAAGGCGGCGAGATCGGGGTCGACGGCGGGCTCCTGCCGCGTCGCGGACTGGTCGGCCGCAGGCTCGGAGGAGGCCGCGGTGGCCTCTGCGGCGCGGGAATCATCCGCACGGGCGTCGTCGGCGTGGCCGGGGACATCTCCACGGGCCATCGCCGCGGCGTCGAGACCGGCGTTCGCGCTGCCGACGACGTCGTCGACGTCGTTCGACTTCTCGGGCTGACGAGCCTCGGGATCACTCATGGGGTGCGCCTCTCATCGGGGATGTGCAGTGTGAGATTACCGCCGCGGCTCCCGACGCTTCCTTAGGCGTGCCGACGTGTCGCCATACGCGTGCTTCCGCGGGTCCACGCCGTTCACGGGAAGGTGTTGCGAAGCGCATCCCCGGCGAACTGCGCGAGGATCGGCACCATCGGCAGCGAGAGCCAGACGAGCCCGGCGACGATGCCCGCGCACACGATCCCGGCGAACCAGCTCATCCCGAGGTTCCGACCACCCACCCGTGCCATGGTCCCACCGTAGGCCCGAGCCCCCGCGCAGGCCGTGAGCAACGCCGCGACGCGGCGGCCTCGGTCAGCGGACGCCGCGACCGCGCATCCGCCACAGCAGCCAGAGCCCGGAAGCCGGGACCAGCAGGAACCCCAGCAGCAGGAGCAGGTGCCACTCCCCGAAAGAGGGCACGAGCGGGTTCACCACCTCCGGCATCGTCTCGCCGCCGGTCGAGCTGCCGGACGCCGATCCGGTGGAGAAGCCGGTCATGGTCGAGGTGATCAGGAAGGACAGACCGGTGGCGACGAAGGGCACCAGGATCGCGACGGCCTTCTCCCAGGTCCGCCACGTCGCGCTCAGGCTCACGAGCACCGCTCCCACGAACCAGCCGACGATCGGCACCACGATCCCGCCGAAGCTCAGCGTGAGCGCGGCCGCGATCGCGAAGCCCCGCGTCGCGGTCGTCGGCGTTCGCGGTGCCGACGGAGCGGGAGTGGGCGCAGGGAATACGACGGGCGGTGCCGTCGGCACCTCGTCCTCCGCCTCACGCGCGATCCCCCGCGGGTCTCCGAGGCGGTCGATCCGCTCCGCGGTCGCGACCGCGTCGAGCCCGTCGAGCTCCTCTGCGATCCCGCCGCGGATCTCGGACGCGACGCCGTGCGGAAGTCCGCCCATCGCCGCGTCCAGCCGGGCCAGGTAGTCGTCACGCAGCTCGGCTGCGGTCTTCTCGGTCATGGTCATCCTTCCCCCACCATGCCCGTGACGGCACGGGCGAACGGCGCCCACTGCGCCCGGAAGCGCGCGAGCTGATCGATACCGGCATCCGTGAGCCGGTAGTACTTGCGCACCGGACCGCTCTCCGACGGCCGGTCGAACGTCGTCACCCAGCCGTTGTCGCGCAACCGCCCGAGGAGCGGATACAGCGTGCCGATGCTGGCGATCAGCCCGGCGCCGGTGAGTGCATCCGACAGCTGCCAGCCGTACATGGGCTCGCGCGAGAGCAGGCCGAGTACGCAGTACTCGACCACCCCCTTGCGCATCTGCGCACCGACGTCCGCTGTCATGCCTCACAAGGTAGCATGTGACGCAGGATAGCGGGGAGCGGTTCTTCGATCAGCCCTTGGTCGCTCCGGCGGTCAGACCGCCGACGATGTACTTCTGCAGGAAGAGGAACAGCACCATGACCGGGATCGCGGCCATGACCGCGCCGGCGGAGAAGGCCGACCAGTCGGCGTAGCGGGGGTTCGCCACGAGCTTGGTCAGACCGACGACGAGGGTCTGCTGATCCACGTCGACGAGCATGACGCTGGCGATCACGTATTCGTTCACCGTGCCGATGAAGGAGAGCAGGCCGACGACCGCGAGGATCGGGGCGACCAGGCGCAGGATGATCGTGAAGAAGATCCGCGCGTGCCCGGCGCCGTCGATGCGGGCGGCCTCGTCGATCTCCTTCGGGATCGTGTTGAAGAAGCCGTACATGAGGTAGGTGTTCACGCCGAGCGCGCCACCGAGATAGACGAGGATCAGCCCGGTGTGCGTGTTGAGCCCGATCGCCGGGAACCAGTCCCCCAGCGTCGACATCAGCAGGAAGATCGCGACGACCGCGAGGAGCTGCGGGAACATCTGCACCACGACGATGGTGACGAGCCCCACGCGGCGGCCCGCGAACCGCATGCGGGAGAAGGCATATGCCGCGCAGGCTCCGATGAAGACGGTGACCGCGCCCGTCACGACCGCGATGAGCAGGGTGTTCAGGAACCACGTCCCGTACGGATTCTGCGGGTCGCTGAGGATGCGCACGTAGCTGTCGATCCCGATGGCCGAGAAGAGCTGGTTCGACCCGGTGAGCGTGCCGTTCGGATTGAGGGAAGCCGACACAACGTACAGGAGCGGGAAGAGGGCGAAGGCGCTCACCACGATGGCGACGAGGTGACGCCATCCGGTGTCGGCGAACCAGGCGCCGAACGAACGACGCGGCGGAGCGGTGCGCGGGGCGGTGGCGGTGCTTGGGACGGTGCTCATGTCAGTTCAGCTCCTCGAGGGCCTTGGTCTTGCGGAAGCTGATGATCGAGATCGTCGCGACCACGACGAAGATCAGGATCGTGAAGGCGGAGGCGAGCCCGTAGTCGCGGGTCTGTCCGGTGAAGGCCACCTTGTAGACCATCGAGATGAGGATGTCGGTGTGGCCGACGGGGATCGACACATCGCTGAAGCGCGGGCCGCCCTTGGTGAGCATGTAGATCAGGTTGAAGTTGTTGAAGTTGAACGCGAACGACGAGATCAGCAGCGGTGCCACGGTCACCAGCAGCAGCGGCAGCTTGATCCGGCGGAAGATCTGCCACGCGTTCGCGCCGTCCATGACGGCGGCCTCGTTCACGTCGTCCGGGATGCCCTGCAGCGCGCCCATGCAGACGAGGAACATGTACGGGAAGCCGAGCCAGAGGTTCACCAGCAGCACGGACACCTTCGCCAGCACCGGATCGGTGAGCCACGGGATGGCCGCGCCACCGAACAGCACCTGGTTGATGAACCCGAAGCTCTCGTTCATCATCCCGGCCCAGACGAGCGCGGAGAGGAACGCCGGGAAGGCGTACGGGAGGATGAGGATGATCCGGTAGCCGTTGCGGAAGCGCATCCGCGTGTTGTTGAAGACGAGCGCGAGCAGCAGGCCGAGGAAGAAGGTCGTCGCGACGGACACCAGCGCGAACACGAAGGTCCAGACGGTGACGGAGATGAGCGGGCCGCGGATGGACTCGTCGGTCACCGCGCGGACGAAGTTGTCGAAGCCGACCGTGGTCTGCCAGCCGGGCAGCAGCTGCTCGCCGTCCTCCGCGGTGAACGCACCGTCACCGGTGTCGCTGTAGACGGTGCCGGTCGCGGTGTCCGTGATCGTGTCGGCAGCGGCGTCGTAGGTCAGCGTCGAGACGTAGAGGTAGCCGTTCTGCCCATCGGGCGCACGGAGGCTGCCATCGTTGGGGTCGTCGCTGAACGGGACCGAGAGCTGCTCCAGCTCCTCCGACAGGGTGAAGACGGTGGCGAGCGGAAGCGTGGTCCACCCGTCCACGGCGACGGCCTTGCCGCCTTCGAACTCCGCGTCGACCGCGGCGAGAGGCTGCTCCGCCGTGCCGAGGAGCGCATCGCCATCCTCCGGATCCGTGACGAGGAGGCCGTAGGTGCCGAACTGCTCGACCACCGTGACGGGGTACGTCGGAGAGTCCTCCACGCGCTCCTGCGCGGAGGCGAGCAGCGACGAGATCGCCTGCTCCTTGCTCCCGTTGTGGCCGGTGCCGTAGTTCGTGAAGCCGATGTAGCCCGTGTAGAGGAGCGTGAAGACCTGGAACAGGACCAGGAAGATGATGCCGGGGGTGAGGTACTTCGCCGCGATGCGCTTGCGGGAGAAGTAGATGTAGTTGACGACGACCGTCACCGCGACGACGAGGCCGAGGACCAGCCACTCGTGCTGCACGAGCAGCACGAACACGGCGTAGACGGCGATCGCGTCCACGATCGCCAGCAACAGGATCTTGAGCAGCATCCACCCGATCGGTCGGGAGGCCGCCTCGGCGATCTTCGCGGCCTGGCGCTGCCGAGGCGTGGGAGGCGCGGTGCGCTCTTCGGTGTCTGTCATGTCGTCCTCGTCATGGTCCTGCCGGGGCGTGCTGGTCGGCCCGCCCCGGCAGGGTCGTCATCTTGTCGGCCGTTACTCGATCGCGGCGGTCACGTCATCGACGAGCTTCTGCCACGTCGCCTGCGGGTCCTCGCCGTTGATGATGGCGGCCTCGGCCACGCCCCAGAACTGCCAGACAGCGCCCATGGCGGGGATCGCCGGCATGGGGACCGCGTCGGCGCCGACGGCCTGGAAGCCGGCGATGATCGGGTCGGACGCCGCGGTGTCTGCGGCAGCCGTGAGGGCCGGGAGCACGTTGCCGGCCTTGAACAGCTCCAGCTGCACGTCCTCCGTGCCGAGGTAGTTGACGAGGAAGTCGTTGGCCGCGACCTTGTTCTTCGACTCGGCGCTCACGAAGAAGCCCTTGACGCCGGCGAACGGCGAGGCCGTCTCCCCCGTCGGGCTCGGAATCGGATCGATCTCGACGTTGATGCCCGCCTCGGTGGCCGCGCCCACGTTCCACGGGCCGGTCAGCCAGAAGGCGGCGGTGCCGTCGAGGAACTGCTGCTTGGCGATCTCACCGTCGATGTCGGTGTTCAGCGTGCCGGCCGCGCCCTGCGCACCCAGCCAGTCGGCGAAGGCGAAGCCGCCCTCGCTGCCGAGCTGCAGGTCGGTCGGGTCGTAGCTGCCGCTGTCGTCGGTGCCGAAGACCGGAGCGCCGAAGGCGGTCTGGAACGGGTACAGGTGGTACGGGTTGCCCTCGGCGCCCTGCTCCACCACGAAGGTGCCCTTCGAGACCATGTCGTCGAAGCTCGTCGCGGGCTCGGGGACGAGGTCGGCGTTGCGCAGGACGGCGATGTTCTCGACCGCGTACGGGAGCATGTAGACGGTGCCCTCATAGGTCGCCGCCTGGAGCGCGACGGGGAGGTAGTCCTCGGAGCTGTCGCCGAGCTCGATCGGCGCGACGACGCCGTTGGTCGAGAGCTCGCCGAGCCAGTCGTGGGCGCCCATGACCACGTCGGGGCCCTTGCCGGTCGGGACCTGCTGGATGAAGTCGTCCTTCATATCGTCGACGGACTTCCCCACCAGCTTGACCGTGACACCGGTCTTCTCCTGGTACGCGTCCGCCGCGCCCTGCAGCGCGTCGACCCGCTCGGCGTCGACCCAGACGGTCAGCGTGCCGCCGCTGTCCCCACCGGAGGAAGAGTCGTCGCCGCCGGAGCCGGTCGAGCAGCCGGCGAGCGTCAGAGCCGAAACGATGGCGATGGCGCCCGCGGCGACCATGCCCCTCTTGTTCACCTTCATTGGTGTGTGCCTCTCTCAGTGCTGAGCGCCTGCAAGACTGCAAGCGCTTACAGTATGCATCGTTTCGAAAGGCGATCACAATCCGCGAGCGCGTTGATATCAACCCGTGATCGGCGCGGCGAGACGCACCTGATATGAAAACGCTTCCATATCAGCCGATGGTGAGGGCATCAGCGCGCGGTGTTGCCGCCAGCACGATGCGGTGCATCGCGGATGACGCGATCGATCCAGGCACGCCGCGGCAAGGCGGCGATGGCCTCTCGCGGGAACCAGCCCAGTTCGACGATCTCGTCCATGTCCGGTGCCGGGTCGCTGAGCAGCTCGCACTCGTAGGCGACCGTGACGTAGCCGACCTGGTCGCCGTTCGGATAGGTCACCGTCATCGGGTCGCCACCGTACGCACCGATCAGTCCTGTGATCCGCAGACGCGCTCCCGTCTCTTCGAGGACTTCCCGGACGACCGCGTCCGCGGGCTCTTCACCGGGCTCCACCCCGCCCCCGAGCAGGCTCCACGCCCCGGAGTGCGCGTGCCGGGCCAGCAGGAACCGTTCGCCGTCGCGGATGACGGCGGTGACACCGGGCAGCAGGAGGAAGTCGTGTCCGATCCGCGCACGGATCGCCTCGACGTAGGGGGACATCGGCATCGACGAAGTCTAGGTGCCGGGACGGCGCGCGCCCCGGGGAGCCCGCCCACGGGACTTTCCGCACCCCCGCGGATACAGTTGAGTCATGGCTGACAGTTCCTTTGACATCGTCTCGAAAGTGGATCGCCAGGAGGCCGAGAACGCCCTGAACCAGGCGCGCAAAGAGGTGGAGCAGCGCTACGACTTCAAGGGGACCGGCGCTTCGATCGCCTGGAGCGGCGAGCAGATCCTCATCACCGCGAACACCGAGGAGCGCGCCAACGCCGTCCTCGACGTGTTCCAGTCCAAGCTCATCAAGCGCGGCATCTCGCTGAAGAGCCTCGACTCGGGCGAGCCCTTCGCCAGCGGCAAGGAGTTCCGCATCCTGTCGAGCCTGAAGGACGGCATCTCCTCCGAGAACGCGAAGAAGATCGGCAAGATCATCCGCGATGAGGGTCCCAAGGGTGTGAAGAGCCAGATCCAGGGCGACGAGCTGCGCGTGCAGTCCAAGAGCCGCGACGACCTCCAGGCCGTGATCGCGCTCCTCAAGGGCAGCGACCTCGACATCGATCTGCAGTTCATCAACTACCGCTGACTCTATTCCGCGGCCCGAGCACTCCTGATTCAGTCCACCGGGCGCCCGCGCGAGCCGGAATCACACCGACAGAAGCGCCCGTTTCCCGACGGGCGCTTCTTGCGTCGCGGGTCGTCAGCCCAGGGCGGCAGCGGCGGAGGCGATCCGTGTGGCCATCATCTCGATCGAGACGGCGTCCGCACCGTGGGCTTCCGCGACACGCGGCATCCGGCGCACCACAGGCCGCAGCCGGTCGAGGAACTCGGTGACTTCTGACTGCTTCACGCGGAAGAGATCAAGGGCATCCTTTCGGAGAAAGGAATCGAGGACGAGGTCGCGGTTGCCGAAGAGGGAGAGCTGATGCTCGTTCCCGTCGGAGAGCGGCTCGGGGTTCACATCGAATGCCGGAGAGGGCCTCCAATCTGCCCCACAGCGCAGGAAGCCATGGTTCCGAAGATGGTCGTCAAGGTTCCCGATGAGCGCACCGAAGGCTGCTCGTCTCCAGAGCTCGGTCGCATCGGAGCCGGAGACCTGGGCGAAGTCGACGACGTCGAGCCAGTCACCGCCCTCGCCGTCGGTGGCTTCCAGCGCGGTCATCGCGGAGATGTATGGGATTCGGGTGTCGCCTTCTCTGCGATCGAAGCGCTTGAGGAACAGGACCGTCCGTTCGATTCCATCCACCGCGATCCGCTTCGTCTCATGCGGAGGGACGTCTATGCCGACCGCCCCCATCGCATCGAGCATCGCCCCCTCCCACGCCATCACGTTCCACTCATCACCGACGGGCTTAGGGAACTTCGCGAGCCAGAGGTCAGCACCGATCCTCACGTTGGCTTTGGGACGAGCACCCCCGAGGGAACCGGTGGCTCGGAAGAGCCGCCGAACCGCAACGTCGTCGATGTCCTGTTCTCCCCGCTCGACCTGATCGGCGACGTGGATGATGTCGGCGAGATCGGCCTCCACCGGCACACCATCCCCCGGCGCGACCGCGACGCCGTCGGCCCAGAACCGCGTTGCTCCTTGGCGACCCTCGTCGTTGACACCGAACATCAGAGTCAACTCGTCAAGCCGGCGGCCGGCTGCGCGATTCTGCACCTTCCGACCCCAGGTGTCGGGGGCCGAGTCTCCGAAGGGATTGTTGGGAAGGAGCGGTTGGGCGCCAGGAAACAGGCCCAGAGCGGGGGCCAACTCGAACGCCGTCCGCATGCGCAGGTATCCAGAGTCATACTCGAATGAGCCTGAGGCCCGAGTGCGATAGATCTTGCCCGCAAGGACCTCGCTCCCGTTGACAACGGTCGTGACATCGTAGACGTCAACCATCGGAGCGCACCCGTACGCGTTCGGGGAGCTTCTCATCCGCCATGAGGCGCCCCCGCTCGGTATTGAACGGATCACTGGCCGCGACGACCGCATCCATGAGCCCGAGAACGCGCATGACTCGGAGCGTTACCTCGAGAGTCGTGCCTTCGCCGTTCTCAAGCCGGCTGATCGTCTGAGGAGTAGTTCCGGCCCGCTCAGCGACCATCTTGGCGGTAAGACCCAGCAACTTGCGCTGGATCGCGAGGTTCTGCCCTATCGTGCGCACTGCGCGCTTCACGGGGATGGGTGTCATGGCCATGCGATTAGTTTAGATCACTAAATAGTGATCTAAAAGTACTTTAGATCCGAATAGTTAGACAGGAAGTTTCACGCATCTTTTCCCCGGTCAACGCATACCGAGATATCGGTGTTCTTCGTCGAGACTGGAAGCGGTCGTGATTGGTCACGACTCCGACGCCATCCCCGCCCGACACCCGATCGCCGCGGTGGATGCGCTTCGAGGATGCCACGCCGACTCAGGGGAGGGAGCGGCGCGGGCCCTCGAAGCTCGCGTCGGCCTGGGATCTGCCGACGTCGCACGCCGACCGGTCCCGGGTTCATGACAGGCCTCCCCGCCCGCTGCGCGCCCCCACGCGGATCGGCCCCCCGAGGAGGCAGGACGGCAATCCTGCGACCGCCGCGCCCCTCCCACCCGAGAGTGGACGCCGGTGGCAGACCAAGAACGACCGGGGGCTGGGCCATGGGGCAGATCGAGTCGAAGAGCATCGGAGAGAACAAGCAGCTGCTGGCGGATGAGGTGTTCCACCACATCGGGCGGCTGATCACGGAGGGAGAGTTCGCCGAAGGCGACCGGATCCGGGACGTCGACGTGGCGGACGAGCTCCACGTCTCGCGGACGCCCGTGCGCGAAGCGCTCCAGCGTTTGGAGCGACTGGGACTGGTGACGATGTACCCGAGCCGGTACACGGAGGTGACGACGGTCACGCCTCAGGTGATGGCCGAATCGCTGGAGTTCGCCGGCTACCAGGGCGGCATCACGGCGCGGATGGCGGTGCCGAGACTGAGCGCCGTCCAACGCGAGCGGGCGCTGGAGCTCATCGCGCGGATGCAGGGCTCGCTCACCGACGGCGCGTCCACGGCGCGGGCGCGGTGGGCCGTCTTCGCCTACCTCGCCGACCACAGCGGGAACCGCCAGCACCGGATGCTCATCGATGATGTCGCCGTCGCCGTGACCCGGAACCTGCGCGGGTGGGTGGTGCGTGCCGGCGACCGCGAGCGGATACGACAGGTCTATGCGGATTTCGCCGAGGCGGTGCGCACCGGCGACGGCGATGAGGCGGAGCGTCTCGCACGCGCGATGTACTACGTCTGAGCGGCGCGCCAGCCGACGACCCAGCGGTGCAGGCGGCGGTACGCGTCCTCCCGGGCGTCGTGCCGGGACAGGAACACGTCGTGCAGGGCACCGTCGATCCGTTCGACGGTGACCGTGGCACCCAGCCGCAGGGCCGCGCGGGCGATGTCGTCGACGACGAGGACGGAGTCGGCGGAGGTCAGCTCCTCCGACCACCGGGTCGGCGCCACGAACCGCTTCGACAGCAGGACGCAGACCGGCGCCGCGATGTCCAGACCGGCGGCGACGGCCTTGTGCCCGGTGAGGATCGCATTGAGCCACCCGGCGTAGACGGCCATCGTCTGCACCGGGCGCCACGTGGTGTTGACCTCCATCGGATCGTCCGGGTCGGCCACCTCCTGCTGCGCCCGCGTGTAGTAGCCGAGATCGACCTGCGGCGCGACGTCGAGCGGCCGGATCCGCGCCTGGAACTCCACCATCGGGGCGATCGCGGCCCGCACGGGAGCGAACTGGAACTCGAGCCACGGACTGTTCAGGATGAGGGCGTCGGCCGCACCGGGATGCCGCGACGCCCACAGGCTCAGCGTCAGCCCGCCGGTCGAGTGTCCGAGCAGGATCAGGCGTCGCCCGCTCTCCTCGCCATCCTCGCCGCGCCCCATCGCGTCCAGTGCCGCGGCGATGTCCTCGTCGTAGGTGGACAGGTCGGTGATGTAACCGGGGGTCTGACCCTCGCGTAGGCTGCGCCCGTACTTGCGCAGGTCGAGGGCGAAGAAGCGGGCGCCACGAGCGGTCCAGAATCGGGCCAACCGCTTCTGGAAGAAGTAGTCCGACCACCCGTGGATGTAGAGCACATCCACGCCCTCGAGCAACGGGCGTCGGCGCCGAGCGCGCTCCCACCACGGAACCGGAGTCGGCAGCGCCCGCACGAGAGTGGCCACCACCGGGCCCTGCTCGTCGCTGCCGAGGTCGAGGGTGAGCTGGGCGAACTCATCGCCGAGAACATCCGGGACCCACTCGGCCATGCGTCCTCCCCTCGCGCCCAGGCTAGCCCACGACGTCACTCACCACCGGGACGGGCGACGGCGAAGTCGTCCGCGATGGTAGCCGCGATCGGCGCGAGGTCGTCGATCCCCGACCCGTCGAAGGTCGTGAGACGCAGCCAGTCCGCACCCACGCGAAGATCGAGCACCGGACGGCGGAGTTCGTCGACGCCGGTGCGGGCGGCATCCGCGCCCTCGATCGCGATCTCCTCTCCGTCCTTGAGCTCGTCGAACGCCCACGCGCCACCGGGCAGCGCGGTGAGCATCATGTACCCCTGCGCGGCGTACTCGTCGTCCCCGGAGGCGTAGTAGCAGATCCGCGCACCGTTGCGCTCCTGGTAGACCTCGGCCGGGATGGACCACCCGCCGAACGCGTCGATCACGTGCACCTCGGCGTCGACCTGCTCTGCGAGCTCCGTCGCGGTGAGGAATCGCGTGCAGTCCACGCCCTCGACCGCGCTCTCCGGCACATCCACCTGCCGCAGCGACGCCACGGCTGCGGCGCCGAGTCCGCGCAGGGCCTCCTCGAGCGTCGCCGTGTCGTCCGGCCCCTTCTCCGGGTCTACGACGGTCGCCGAGACCAGGACGTCGCCGTCGACCAGCTGGAAGAAGCAGTATCCGCCGCTCTCGCAGCGGGACTCCTCACCGTAGTATCCACCGCGGGACTCCGCGCCGGTGATCGTCTCCTCGGCACCGGGGAGGATCGTGACCTCCCAGTTGTGCTCCGCCGTCCCCGCCGAGCAGGCGATGCCGCCCGCCCGCTGGAACATGTGCTGCGCGGGACCGGGATACCAGCTCGGCGACGACCACACCCCCAGCACCTCCGCCACCTCACCCTCGACCTCGCCGGCGGAGCCCGACATCGCTTCGGCGACATCGGCGCAGTCCACGTCGAAGGCCGGAGTGGGCGCTTCCGCCGACGCGGGAGTAGGCGCGACCGTGGCGGCGGCCGTCGGAGTGCCGGTGGGCTTCACCTCGGGCTCGGGCGCACAGCCGGACAGGAGGAGCACGGCCACGGCGCCGAGGGCCAGAAGTGCACGAGGTCGCATGGCCTCAGCCTAGGGCTGCGCGGACCCGGAGCCGGGAAGCGCTCCCGGCACCGGGACGACTCACTCGCCGCGGGAGACGCGCACCATCTCGTCGCGCGGGACGACCTTCACACGTGCCCGCTCCTGCGGGGCGCCGAGGCCGATCTCGTGCTCGTCGAGGCGGTGCCAGCCGTCCAGATCGGTCCAGGCGACGCCGCGCTCGGCGAGCAGCGCCGGGATGGCTTCCTCGGACGGGTCTTCCGGGTGCCACCACGAGCCCTGGTCGTTGATGAGGTGGCGGACGGTCTCCATGGCGTCGGACTTCGTGTGGCCGATGAGGCCGACCGGGCCGCGCTTGATCCAGCCGGTCGCGTACACGCCGGGGACGCGGTCGTTCGAGTCCTTCGCGAGCACCTGGCCCTCGTGGTTGGGGATGACGCCGTGCTTCTTGTCGAAGGGGACGCCGGGCAGCGGCGAGCCGAAGTAGCCGATCGCGCGATACAGCGCCTGCACGGCTACCTCGCGCAGCTCCCCGGTGCCGACCGCACCACCCTGGCCGTCCGGCTGGGTGCGCTCGTACACGAGAGCCGCGACACGGCCGTTCTCGTCGGTGCGGACCTCGACCGGCCGCGCCCAGAAGTGCAGGTGCAGACGACGCGAGGCCGTGCCGCCGGCGTTGTTGACGGAGTCGCGCTTGCGCCACGACTGCAGGATGCGGTCGATGACCATGACCTGCTTGTTGCTCGCGACCGCGTCCTTCGAGGCCTCGTCGTAGTCGAAGTCCTCGTCGTAGACGACCATGTCGACGTCGCGCAGCTCTCCCAGCTCGCGAAGCTCCAGCGGCGTGAACTTCACCTGGGCCGGGCCCCGGCGGCCGAACACGTGCACGTCCGTGACGGCGCTCGCCTTGAGTCCCTCGTACACGTTCTCCGGGACCTCGGTGACGAGGAGGTCCTCCGCATGCTTCGCGAGCATGCGGGAGACGTCGAGGGCGACGTTGCCGTTGCCGAGGACCGCCACCGATGCGGCATCCAGCGGCCACTCACGCGGCACGTCGGGGTGGCCGTCGAACCAGCTCACGTAGTCGGCGGCGCCGTAGGAGCCCACCGCGTCGATGCCGGGGATGTCCAGCGACGTGTCGCGGATCGCTCCGGTGGCGAAGATGACCGCGTTGTAGTGCTTCTTGAGATCGTCGAGCGTGATGTCCTCACCGAAGCGGACGTTGCCGAAGAGGCGGATGTCGCCGCGGTCGAGCACATCGCGCAGCGCGGTGATGATGCCCTTGATGCGCGGGTGATCGGGGGCGACGCCGTACCGGACGAGTCCGTAGGGGGCGGGGAGCTGCTCGAAGAGGTCGATGGACACGTCGAACTTGCGCTCGGCCTTCAGCAGGATGTCCGCGGCGTAGATGCCCGCGGGGCCGGCGCCGACGATGGCCAGTCTCAGCTTGGTCATGGAGGTCCTTTCGTGTGCCGTCGCGGCAGCCACCCGAGCCCAGGGCCCGTGCGGTGTCAGCTGGAGCGCTCGGCGAGGGTCTCGGCGAATCGGGTGAGCGCTTCGCGCACGGTGCCGCGCGGAAGAGCGGTGAGGGCGTCGATCGCCTCCTGCGTCCACGCGTGCGCGAGCTCGAGGGTCTTCTGGGTGACGGCGTGGTCGCGGAGCTCGTCCAGGGGTCCGTCGAGGATCGCGGGGTCGGCGCCGTCGGCGATGAGGGCCACGCCGTCGTCGATGCGGGCGGCGAGGTCGGCGGCGGCCGCATCCCCCTCCGCCTTGAGCAGCAGGTAGGGCATGGTCGGGACGCCCGCGCGCAGGTCGGTCCCCGGCACCTTTCCGGTCTCCTCGGGCTTGGCCGACAGGTCGATCACGTCGTCGAGGAGCTGGAAGGCGACGCCGATCTTCTCCCCGTAGACGCGCAGCGGCTCCTCGTACTCTGCGGGGGCGTTCGAGAAGATCACGCCGCCCTGGGTGGCCGCCGCGATCAGCGAACCGGTCTTGTCCGCGAGCACCTGGATGTAGAACGCGATCGGGTCGTCGTCCGGCTGCGGGCCGAGGGTCTCGTGCATCTGCCCGAGGACGAGGCGCTCGAACGTGTCGGCCTGGAGCCGGATGGCCCGCTCGCCGAGGCGCGACATGAGCTGGCTGGCCCGCGAGAAGAGGATGTCGCCGGTGAGGATGGCGATGTTGTTGCCCCACACCGTCTGCGCGGCCGGAACCCCGCGGCGGCGGTCGGCGCCGTCCATGACGTCGTCGTGATACAGCGAGCCGAGGTGGGTGATCTCCAGCGCCTTCGCGACGTCGATCACCTCTCGGGTGTTGCCGTCGCCGAGCTGGGCCGCGAGCAGCGTGAGGACGGGGCGGATGCGCTTGCCGCCGGCCTCGTACAGATAGCGGCTGGCGGCGTCGGCGAGGGGATCGGCGACGCGCACGTCGTCCGCGAGCCCGGTCTCGACCAGCTCCAGTCCGTCCTCGATCGTGCGGGCGATGCGACGCGCGGCGGGACCGACGAAGACGCGATCGCTGAAGCCGAGACGGCTCGCGAGTCGCGAACCCGGGGCGCTGGGGCTCGAAGTCACGCTCCCAGCCTACCTGCGTCGGGTGCCGCCGTTCGCGCCGTCCTCACGCGGGCTTGCGCGCCCGGTGCAGGGCCACGATGCCGAAGGTGAGGTTGCGGTAGGCGACGTCCTGCCAGCCGGCCTCCCTGATCCATTCGGACAGCCGCTTCTGGTCGGGCCAGTCGCGGATCGACTCGTTCAGATAGTCGTAGGCGTCGCCGTTGGTACCGGCGACGCGGGCCACGCGCGGGAGCACCTGCGCGTTGTAGAACCGGTAGGCCCCGCGGAAGAGCTTCCCCGGCGGGGTGGAGAACTCGTTGATGACGAGGCGGCCGCCCGGCTTGGTCACCCGGTAGAGTTCGCGCAGCGCCTTCTTCGGGTCGTTCACGTTGCGCAGCGCGTACGACATCGTCACCGCGTCGAACTCGTCGTCCGCGAACGGCAGGGCGGTGGCGTCCGCCTGCACGAAGGAGAGGTTGCGCATCGCGCCGTGGCGGCGCCGGCCCTCGGCGAGCATGCCGGGCGAGAAGTCCGCCGCGACGACCTGCGCCCCGCTGCGGGCGAGGGAGGCGGAGGAGGATGCCGTTCCCGCGCCGAGATCGAGGATGCGCTCCCCCGGCTTCGGGGCGACGGCGCGGGTGGTCGCGGCCCGCCACAACGCGTCGTTGCCGAAGGTCATCGCGGTGTTCGTGCGGTCGTATCCGGCGGCGACCTGGTCGAACATGCCGCTGACGCGGGCGGGGTCCTTGCCGAGATCGGCGCGGTTCTTGTCGTTCGCGGTCACGCGTCCAGTCTAGGCGCGAGCTCCAGCGCTTCGAGCCGGTCCAGCCAGGGATCGGCCGTGGCGTCGTCGAACGGCGCCGTGCGTTCCCTGACCCGCGTCTCGAGGTCGAGCGCCAGCTCCTCCAGATGGCGCATGACGGCGGCCGGGTAGCCGTAGCGGGCGCTGTGCTCCACCCATTCGTCACGGTCGTCCACCCAGGTGCCGCGCTCGCCCTCCACGCGGACGACGTCGAGGTCCATGTCGATCCCGGTCGCGAGCAGCGGGTCCTCCGACCACCGCACGTCCCACCCGAGGTCGATGTAGATGCGCATCCCGCGGGGATGCCGGCGATTGACGGTGAGCGCGAAGTCGGCGCTCGGCGGGACGAGGGTGACGTTCGGCGTGGCGGCGTGGAACTCGGCTCCCGGGCGGGCGCTGTGCCATCCGGCGGGCTGCCCCACCCAGTCGCCCCAGCGATCGGCGCCAAGGTACACGCACTCGTGGCGCCAGTGCGGCGACCCGTCCCACTTGCGCCACTGGAAGATCATCTCGGCACCGGCTGCGGGTCGCGCATCGCTCATCCGCCCACCCTACGGCCGCGGAATATGCTGGAGTTGTGCACCACACCCCCCTGATCGTGGAGACCCGAGAGATCGACCCGGTCGAAGACCTCCTCTCCTATGCGGACCCCGCCCGCCCCCTCGCGTGGTTCCGCCGCGGCGACGGGATCGTGGCGGTGGGCGAGCCGTTCGCCGAGCTCCGCCCGTCGGCCGAGGAGGGGCGCACCCGCGCCGAGACCCTCGCGGCGCTCTGGGAGAGCCTCGCGGCGGCGGCCGAGGTCTCCGACCCGCTGCGACTCCCGGGAACCGGACTCGTCGCGTTCGGGGCCTTCACCTTCGACGAGGACTCGCACGCCGACAGCGTGCTCACGATCCCCTCGCGGATCCGCGGCCGCCACGGCGACCGCTTCTGGGAGACCCGTATCCGCCGGTCCGACGACGAGCGCGCGCCGGGTGACGTCGAGCCGGCGGAGTACGGACCGCACTGGGCGGGCACCATCGGCCCCGGAGCGCAGAGCCCGCAGGGCTACCAGGACGCGGTGCGCGGAGCGCTGGGCCGCATCGCGGACGGCGAGCTCAGCAAGGTCGTCCTCGCCCGCGACCTCCAGGGCACCATCCCCGCCAGCTCCGACCTGCGACGCCTCGTCCGTGCGCTGGCCACCGGGTACCCGGACACCTGGGTCTTCGCCGTGGACGGGCTGATCGGCGCGAGCCCGGAGACCCTCGTCACGGTGCAGGACCGCACGGTGACCGCGCGCGTGCTCGCCGGGACGATCGGACGCGGGGCCGACGCCGACGCCGACACCACGGCCTCCGCGCACCTCGCCTCCAGCACCAAGGACCTCGACGAGCACCAGTACGCCGTGCAGAGCGTGCTCGCCTCCCTCCGCCCGTACACCAGGGCCCTGGCGGCGAGCGAGCAGCCCTTCCTCCTCAAGCTGCCGAACCTCTTCCACCTCGCGACCGATGTGGAGGGCGAGCTGGAGAACGGTCGGTCGGCCCTCGATCTGGTGCGCGCACTCCACCCGACCGCCGCCGTCGCCGGCACCCCGACACCGACGGCCATCACCGCCATCCGGGAACTCGAACCGTTCGACCGCGGGCGCTACGCCGGACCGGTCGGCTGGGTCGACGCGGACGGCAACGGCGAGTGGGCCATCGCGCTGCGGTGCGCGCAGTTCACGACGACGGACGACGCGATCGCGGTCACCGCCTACGCCGGGGCCGGAATCGTCGCCGGATCAGATCCCGAGAGTGAACTCCTCGAGACGCGGGTGAAGTTCCGCCCGCTCGTCGACGCGCTGGCCTGAGTCCCCGCGCGGTCAGCTCGCGGCGAGGCGCTTCTTCTCGGCCTCGACGTCGAAGTCGGCCACCGGCCACTGCGGATCGATGTCCTCGAGGGCGGCGAGCAGCAGCTCCTGCACGGCCAGCCGGGCATACCACTTCGCATTCGCGGGCACGACGTACCAGGGGGCGGCCTCCGTGGACGTACGGTCGAAGACGGTCTGATACGCCTCCATGTACTCGGGCCACAGCATCCGCTCGTCGACGTCGCCGGGGTTGTACTTCCAGTGCTTGTCGGGGCGTTCCAGGCGTTCCATCAGCCGCGCCTTCTGCTCCTCCGGGGAGATGTGCAGCATGACCTTGACGATGCGGACGCCGGAGGCCGCGACGCGCTCCTCGAACGCGTTGATCGCGTCATAGCGCCGCTCGATCTCCGCGGGATCGGCGAGGTGCCGCACCCGTCCGATGAGCACGTCCTCGTAGTGCGAGCGGTCGAAGACTCCGATGAACCCGGGCTCCGGAACCCGCTTCTCGACGCGCCACAGGAAGTCGTGCCGGCGCTCCTCCTCCGTCGGCGCCTTGAATGCGGCGAGTGCGACGCCCTGGGGATCGACGCCCCCGACGACATGGCGGACGATGCCGCCCTTGCCCGCCGAGTCCATCGCCTGCAGGACGAGCAGCACCGCATCCTGGGCGGCGCCCACCCGGCTCTGGGCGAACAGCCGCTCCTGCAGGGTGTTCAGCTGTTCGAGACCGGCCTCCAGGTCGGCCGTGCCGCGGGACTTGCCGTGGTCGTAGCCGGGCTTGCTGTCGGGATCGACGTCGGCGAGGCGGAAGCCGGGTCGCACCCGCAGGTTCTGCGTCCAGGTGTGCGCGTTCATACGCACATGATGCCAGTCACCGCGGCAGCGGCACCTCGATGATCTGGCGGCCGCCGCGCGGCGTCGTCAGCGCCTGATCGAGAGCGGTGCGCGTGGTGACCCGCTGATACTCCCAGCCGTAGGCGAGCGCGAGGTGCTCCAGACGCACCCCGTGCGGGGTGTAGAACACGCGATCGAGGTGTGCGGCAGGCGCGGTGCCCGCCACCTCGAGGCCGTCGAAGATCGTCCCGCCTCCGTCGTTGCCGACGATGACCTGGAGGCGCGGCTCCGTCTCGTCGTCCGGGAACAGCATCGCCCCCACGTCGTGGAGGAACGCGAGGTCGCCGAGCAGCACGCGGGTCACGCCGGGGGCGCCGGCGGCCTGGCTCGCGACGGCGATGCCCGTGGCGGTGGCGATCGTGCCGTCGATCCCGGCCAGTCCGCGGTTGGCGTGCACCGGGACCTTCTTGCCGCCGAGCACCTCGTCGGCGACGCGCACCAGGCGCGACGATCCGAAGACGAGACGGTCGTGCGGCCAGGTGGCCCGCCACACCGCATCCACGAGGCGCTCGCGGTCGAGCGGGCGCCGCACGGCGTCGAGTTCCGCGCGCACGGCGTCGCGGCGGGCAGCGAAGTCGGTAGAGGAGAGCCCTTCGGTGTCGGGGGCGTTCTCGCTGAGATCCACGGCCTCGTCGGCGGCGGCCCGCATCCAGGCGCCGAGCCACCCCCGGTCGGTCTCCCCCGGCGTGACCGTGACGGCCGAGACGGCGCGGGTGCGGTGGTTGAGGTTCAGCTCCTCGCCGCCCTTGCGGACCGCGATCACCTCCACGTCCGCGCGGGACAGCAGGCGCGCGGCCTCGCGGCTGAGCGTGGGGTGCCCGAGCACGACCACCCGCTCGATACGTCCGCCGAGGTCGTCGCGGGACAGCAGCCGACGATACCCGTGGACCACCTGGCGTCCGAACCGCGCGCCGCTGACGATCTCCGCGATGAGCGGCCACCCGCCGGCATGGGCGATCTCCTCCGCCGCGGCGCCCGCATCGGCGCCCGCGAGGACCACGGTGCGCGGGCCGCGCTCCAGCGCGAACGCCTCCGGCTCCGGAAGCCGCGGGGCCTCGCCCGGCGACAGCGTGCGCGCCGGCATCGCCCCCGACAGCGGCTCGCGGGACGGCAAGTTCAGGTGCACGGGGCCGGCGACGCCAGGAAGCCCGGACTCGGATTCCGCCGCCCCGAGCGCGAGGGCGACCACGCGCGCGGCGAGGCCGTCCCACTCGCCGTCTCCGGGAACGGGCGCGTCGATCTGCGCCCGGACCCAGGGGTGGAACAGACCCTCCTGGAGGGTCGCCTGGTTCGCACCGACCCCCCGCAGCTCGGGAGGCCGATCCGCGGTGAGCAGCAGCAGCGGCACCCCGGAGTGGAACGCCTCCATCGTCGCCGGGAGGAGGTTCGCGACGGCCGTGCCACTGGTGCACACGACCGCGACGGGGACCCTCGTCTCCCTGGCGATGCCCAGGGCGGTGAACCCGGCGACCCGCTCGTCGATCCGCACGTGCACGCGGAGCGCGCCGTCGTCGGCGAAGGTCGCCGCGGCGAGCGCGAGCGCCTGCGAGCGTGACCCCGGGGACAGCACGACGTCACGGACGCCGTGGGCCACCAGATCGGCGAACAGGGAGGCCGCGGCCTCCATCGCCGGAGACGACGTCACGGGCGCGGGTCCGCGGCGGGCGGCTCGTCGGTCTCCTCGTCGAGCCGCGCGAGCTCCTCCTCGAGGCGACGGATGCGGGCGTCCTGCTCCGCCTTGCTGATGCTGCGGAGGAACGCGGGGTCGTCGTCGGGAGCGACGGTGCGCGGCACGCCCTGGTCGTTCGCCCGTCGGCGGCCGATGACGAACCAGAGGATGCCGCCGATGACGGGGATGAGGACGACGATGGCGACCCAGGCGGCCTTGGGCACGCCCCGGTGCCGCGTCGCCGGCTGCACGGCGCAGTCGACGATGCTGTACACCCAGAACACGGCGGCGAGGAAGCCGCCGACGATCAGTAGTCTCGCCACCCCTCCAGTCTAGGCATGTCGAGGCCGGACGGGCCTCGGGGGACGGCAAGGGCCCCGTTGTTAGACTGCGCAGGACATGCCGCCCCTCGCCCCCGTCCCGACGCCGCGAGCGCGCGCCGAGCGGATCCTGCGCAGCCGGATCATGATCGCCGTCGGCCTCGCGCTCCTCCTCGTCGTCGGCGCCTGGTCGGCCTCCCACGGGTCGGCGGATGCGCACGCGACCCTGTGCCTCGCCCCGGGCGTCTCGCAGCCGGTCGACACCTCGGCGGAGGGACCGATCGCGGAGACCGCACCGGCGGATCCGGCCGCGGCGGCGGCGTGCGCCGCGGCTGCCCTCTGCTGCGTCGCCCTCGTCCTCCTCTTCCGGCAGCTGCGCACCCGCAGCGGCCTGCGGTTCCGCGGTCTCCTTCCGCGGACGACCGCACGGTTCCGTGCCGGTCCCCGTCCGTTCCTGCCCGCGGTCTCGCTCATCCAACTCTCCATCTCCCGCACCTGATCCGACGCCGGCTCCGGCCGCCTCCGCGGCACCCCTTGTCGTATCCCCCGTGTTTGGAGACCCCATGAAGACCCCCGTCAAGGCGACCCTGATCGCCGTCGCCGTCGCCGCCGTGCTGCTGGTTGCCGGCATCGTCTACGCCCTCAGCCAGCAGCCCGCGCAGCCCGATCCCGAGGCCGGCGAGAAACTGCCCACCGTCCGCACCGACTCCCACGTGCTCGACGAGGGCGGCCCCGACGCCGTCACCGTCGTCGAGTTCCTCGACTTCGAGTGCGAGGCCTGCGGCGCCTTCTATCCGATCGTGGAGGAGCTGCGCGCCACCTACGAGGGCGACATCCGCTACGTGACCCGGTACTTCCCCCTGCCCGGGCATGTGAACTCGACGCAGGCCGCTCTCGCCGCCGAGGCCGCCGCGCAGCAGGGCCGCTACGAGGACATGTTCCACCGGCTGTTCGAGACGCAGGCGCAGTGGGGCGAGCAGTCGACGGAGACGCCGGAGGTGTTCCGCGCGTTCGCCGAGGAGCTCGGGCTCGACCTGGCCGCGTACGACGCCGCGGTCGCCGATCCGGCGACCCTCGCCCGCGTGCAGCAGGACAAGCGCGACGGCGAGCGGCTGGGCGTGAGCAGCACCCCGACCTTCTTCGTCGACGGCGAGAAGGTCGAGATCGTCGAGTGGAACGACCTGGAGGAGGCGATCGCGAAGGCCATCGCCGAATGATGCGGTCGGTGGGGTCGCCGTGCGGCGGCCTCACCTCTACGCTGAGCGCATGACCTCGGAGCGCCCCTCGTCGGCCCGCCTCCTGTTCGGGGCCCTGCGGACCACGCCGGCGACGCTGACGATGATCGGTCTCGTGCTGCTCACCGGCGTGATCTGGCAGGGGCTGTGGCGGCCGTTCGAAGACTCGGCCCTCTTCCCCGCCGTCGCCTACGGGCTGCCGAGCCTGGCCGAGGGCAAGTGGTGGACGCCGGTCACGGGGACGTTCTTCGTCAACGAACCCTGGGTGTACATCTTCACCATCGCCGGGTTCTGGGGGATGGGCTTCCTGGAGCACCGTCGCGGCACCCGGGTCGCCGTCGCCTACTTCGCGGTCGGACAGCTCTTCGCCGTCTTCGCCACCGCCCTGTTCCTGCTGCTGGTGTCGCAGCTGCCGTGGGCGTGGGCGCAGACCCAGGCACAGGCCCTCGACGTCGGGGCGTCCGGCGGGACCATGGCCTGCATCGCCGCCGCCGTCGGCCTGTTCCGGCCGCCCTGGCGGGTGCGCGCGTGGCTGGTCCTCCTCGGATTCGTGTTCGTCGCGATGATGTTCTGGGGAAAGCTGGCCGACCTCGAGCACCTGTTCGCGGTGCTGCTCATCCTCTTCGTCGACCGGAGCCTGCGCGTACGGCGCACGACCGTCCGGGAGCAGCGGCTGATCGCCGTGATGGCTGTGCTCACGCTCGTGGCCATCGAGATCATCACGGTCCTCGTACCGACCGACGGTCCGTTCGGCCCGACGGAACCGGCATCCGGCGGGTTCATCGACACGGCGATCGACGTCGCGGTGATCCTGTTCATCGCGAACGGCCTGCGGCGCGGTCGCCGGTGGGCCTGGGTGGTGGCCATCGTCCTCGGCCCGCTCAACGTGCTGGCCGCCACGCTCGTGCTCGTCCTCATCATCCTCACGAGTGAGGCGCAGCTGGAGACGGTGATCGATGCGGAGACCGAGCTGACGCTCGCCACGGGCGTGCTCTGGGCACTGGTGCTCGTCTACCTCATCACGGTGCGCCGGGCCTTCCGCGCTCGCCGCTCGACCGGACTCGGCCGGCAGCCCGCCCCGACGACGGACGAGCTCCGCCGCGAACTGCGGGCGCACGGCGGCGGCACCCTCTCCTGGATGACGACGTGGGAGGGGAACGGCTATGCCCGCGTGGACGGCGGGATCGTCGCGTACCAGCGCCGCAACGGCGTCGCGCTGGCGCTCGCCGACCCGATCGGCCCGGCGGAGTCCCGCGCGACGGCGGTGCGCGACTTCATCCGCGCGGCCGAGGACGCCGGCCTCGTGCCGTGCTTCTTCAGTGCGGACGAGGCGACGAGAGCGGCGGTCCCGGAGACGTGGCGCAGCCTCGTGGTGGCCGATGACACGATCGTCGACCTCCCCGGTCTCACCTTCACCGGCAAGCGCTGGCAGCCGGTGCGCACCTCCCTCAACCGGGCGGGGCGGGAGCAGATGACCTTCCGACTCACCCATCTGGCCGCGGAGACCTGGGGCCTGCGGCAGCAGCTCCGCGGGATCTCGGAGGCGTGGGTCGGCGACAAGGATCTCCCGGAGATGCGGTTCACGCTGGGGACTCTGGAGGAGGCGGAGGACCCGGAGGTGCGACTCGCCCTCGCGATCGCTCCGAACGGCGACGTCGACGGCTTCCTGTCCTGGTTGCCCGTGTACGGGGAGGGCGGGGTGGTGCGCGGCTGGACCCTCGACCTCATGCGGCGCCGCGAGGGCGGCTTCGGACCGGTGATGGAGTATCTGATCGGCGCCTCCGCCCAGCAGTTCTCGGAGGAAGGCGCCGAGATCATGTCGCTCTCCGGTGCTCCCCTCGCGCACGACTACCCGCCGGACGCGGGGGTGATCGCCGCGTTGAGCGAGCGCCTGGCCGACGCACTCGAGCCCGTCTACGGCTTCCGCTCGCTGCACCGGTTCAAGGAGAAGTTCCACCCCCGCTACGAGACCATGTACCTCCTCTTCCGCGACGAGAGCGACCTCACCCGCATCGGCGGCGCCCTCACCCGGGCCTTCCTCCCCGATGCCACGCTGCGGCAGTTCGCGGGGGCGGAGTGGAGCTCGTCCGCGGCGAGCGCTGACCTCCGCGGACCCTCGCCGCCGTTCGGGCCCCTCGGCTCAGACCCGCGCCTCGGCCACTCCGACGGCGTCCTGCACCTCCGGCACGGGGCGTTTCGCGGTGTTCGCGATGTGGGCCCGCGCGACGACCAGCGCGGCGACGACCATGATCCCGACGCCCAGCCAGTACGGCGCGGCATGGCTGACCGCGGTGTACAGAGCGGCCGCGATCAACGGCGCGATCGTGCCCATCGCGGCGTTGAGGGACTGCGTGGCGCCTCCGAGCCAGCCCTGCTCGTCGTCGCCGACGGCGTTGGACATCGCGCCGTCCATCGCCGCCTGAGCGGCGCCCTGACCGGCGGCGAGCAGGAGCGCGCCGACGATGAAGAGCCACGGCTGGGCGAGCAGCGAGGCCACGACCGCGAGACCGGCGAGACCGATCGCCTGCGCGGTGATGGCGCTGACGATCACGCCGCGCTCGCCCATCCGCGGTAGCAGGATGCCGAGCAGCACGCCCTGGATGAGGATGTCGATGATGCCGACCCCCGCCGTGAGCAGGCCGATCTGCGCCGGTCCCCACTGGATGGCGTCGAGGGCGAGCACGCTGAAGTTGTTCACGAAGAATCCGAACGGCAGCGCGAGCAGTGCGAACGCGATCATCAGTCCGCGGAGCTCGGGCCGACCGAACGCGGTACGGAACACGCCTAACGGCTGGACGTCGTGGAGAGCGATCCGGGCGATGCGGTTCTCCGGGCGCAGGCTCTCCGGCAGCAGGAAGATGCTGAGGACCGCGATCGTGAGACCGACCGCCGCGGTGAGGAACACGGGCAGACGCAGATCGATCGCGGCGAGCAGACCGCCGATGGCGGGACCGATCATGGTGCCGATGCCGGTCAGTGCGCCGAGGAGGCCGAAGCGCTGCGCGCGCTTCTCGGGCGGCGTGATGTCGGCCAGGTAGGCGAACAGGGCGGGAAGGTCCCCGGCCGTCAGCCCCTGGATGACACGGGCGAGCACGAGCACCCAGATCGCCCCGCCCACGCCGAACAGCGCCATCGAGAAGGCCGCGCCGAACGCCGCGACGATGATGACGGGTCGTCGTCCGAACCGATCGGAGAGGCGGCCGAGGAGCGGTGCGGCGAGGAAGGCGCACAGCCCGTTGACCGCTTCCAGCACGCCGACCCAGAGAGCGAGGTCGTGTTCGTGCGCGACGTACTGCAGCACGACGAACGGCAGGACGGGGAGGACGACGGTCATGCCGATGACCGTGAGCATCGTCAGGACGACGAGCATGACCCAGGCGCGGCCGGCGCCGCGAACGGGAAGATGAGGTGAAGTCATATCAAAAGTGTAGCGATACCAGTTTTGGTGTCAATACACTTTCTGGTCGAGTGCACGATAAGGTGGCCGCATGACGACGCCCCCGCCCCCGGGTCGCCGCGAGCGCAAGAAGGCCGCGACCCGCAAGAACATCTCCGACGTGGCCACCCGGATGTTCCTGGAGCGCGGATTCGACAACGTGAGCATCCGCGAGGTCGCCGACGCCGCCGACGTCTCCCCCACCACCGTGTTCGCCCACTTCCCGCAGAAGGAGGCTCTCGTCTTCGACGAGGACGACGAGCAGCGCGATCGCCTCGTCTCGGCGGTGCGCGACCGGCCGACCGGCGTGACGATCAATCGGGCCATCCACGACTTCTACGCGGCCGAGGTCGGCGCCAACCTCGACGAGCACGGCGACGACGTGGCCCGCGTCTTCCTGCGCTTCCTCAACGAGACGCCGGCGCTCCGCGACTACGCGTCGAAGATGTGGCTGCGCCATGAGGATGCGCTCGCCGCGGCCATCGCCGACGAGCTCGGCATCCCCAGCCCCACCCCCGAGGTCCGGGTGTACGCACGATTCGTCCTGCAGATGCAGATCCTCGTCACCGAGAGCGACGACCAGCAGGAGGTGCTCGACGCCGGCTCCGCGCTCCTCGAACACGGCTGGGCCCCGATCGAGGAGCAGCTCACCGGCTCGCGGAGCGCACAGACGGGTCCGGACGTCAGTCCTCGCGGGGGCGCCGCCGCAGGCTCTTGACGTCGGTGCGGCGGTGCTTCGCCGTCAGCCGCCGCTCCTTCGATCCCCGACTCGGCTTCGTCGCCCGTCGGGCCGGCGCCGGCGGACGTATCGCCTCCGCGACGAGCGCGGCGAGCCGTTCCCTGGCCGCCTCCCGATTGCGCAGCTGCGCACGGTGCTCGGAGGCGGCGACCGTCAGCACGCCGTCGACCAGTCGTCCGCGGAGCCGCTCCAGGATCCGGCCGCGCTGCGTCGGGGACAGGGCCGCGGAGTTAGCCGCATCCCACACCAGCTCGACCCGGGAGTCGGTGGTGTTCACGCCCTGACCGCCGGGCCCCGACGATCGGGAGAACCGCCAGGACAGCTCGGCCTCCGGGATCGTCAGACCCGCGGAGACCCGGAGTCCGGGGCGAGGGGCGGAAGGCATGCCTCCATCATCGGGGATGAGCGGCCGCGCAGAGGGACCGAGTGGACGCGACGGCGGGAGTCGAACCCTACGCGCACCCGCGGGATGACGCATGTAGCGTTCAGGCACCGCGGAATCACGCGGTTTCTTGGTCATCAGGACCAGCCTGAATCTGCTTCAATCACGACTCCTGTTGTCACGGTGTTGTCACCGCGGGATCGTTTCGGTGCGGTGCGACGATGCAGGCATGGGGATGGATGGCGAGAAGACGTGGCTGACGTATGCGGAGGCCGCGAAGCGGGTGAAGTCGAGCGAGCGGACCGTGCGGCACTGGGGACAGCAAGGGATGCCGCTCGCATGGGCCGAGCGCGACGGCCAGAGAGTGCGAGTTGTCGAGCTCGACGTGCTGCTCAAGTTCTGGCGCGAGCGAATGGCGGCGTCGCCGGTGCACTTCTACCGGATGCGGAAGCGCATGGCCGAGGACGGGATCGTGCTCGAGACTCCGGAGCATGTGAAAGCGATGCGCAGGAAGGCCGCTGACACCCTTCGCGGCACCCGGGTACCCGCGACGCCTGAAAGGCCGGGAGATGAGCGCACAGAACCGGAGACGGCCGCTCCTGAGCCGAAGGTCGACCCGCTTGCGGACATGCCGCGCCTGAAAGGCTCGGACGAGTACTGGGTCCTCACCGACCGGCTCCGCACAACCGTCCCGCGCTGCGCGGGGATGCCGGAGTACACAGCCGACGGCATCAGCGCCGAGGACCGCGAACGCCTCGCCGGGATCTGCGCCGGCTGTCCGCTGCTCGCCGAGTGCCGGACGTTCGCGATCGCGTCGAAGCCGACGGGCGGGTTCTGGCCGGTAGAGGTCTGACAGTCCCTCACCCGCATCTCACCCCGGTTTCAGGTCGGTTTAGGTGCGGTTCCGGGTGGCCCGGATCAGCCTCACGCCCCGAAACTCCGCGCCTCGCGCGCGACCCCCCCCTGGAATCTGCAAATCGGACGCGGGGGGAGAGGATCACCTCTCCCGTGGTGGTCCCCCTCAGTCCTCGGAGGCTGGATTTTCGGCAGGGGTGTGTTGTTCCTGGTCGATGCCGTGGGCGATCCAAAGGACGCGCTCCTGGAGGTCGTGGGTGCCGTCGTAATGGTCAGGCGACTCGAACTTCATCCGGGAGTGGTCGCGGATCATCATCATCTCGATGACCTGCGCGGCGGTGACGAGATGATCTTCGACGAGATCACTGTCGAACTGGAGAGGGGTGGTGATGACTCCGTCAGTCAGGTCGACGTAGAACCCGCGTTGCTTCTCCTGGTTCGCGGCGGTCGCTGCGGCTCTAGCTTCCGCGTCGCGTTCGGCGTTCCATCGCTCCCAGTCGTCGTCTTCGGGAACGTCGGGGTAGTCGCCACCCCAGAACGCCTCAAGGTCACGACCGAACTCGTAGGCGGCGGCGTATTTCGCGAGGTGATCGCGTGCCGCTCGCTGGGGAAGCTCGATTGGCTCGGTGCTCTGCCGGCTCCACGCGCCAGAGAACGTGTCGTAGACGCTCGTCGCTTTCCCGAGTTCTTCTTCGGCGAGGACCGTGAGGGCGCGTGATCTCCCAACGGACCCCGACTGGTGGAGCAGTCGAGCATCCGCGATCAGTTGGGTCGCGTTGTCGAGCAGCGCTCGCCAGTACGTGCGCGCCACGGCCGGCGGCATGAGAATCGGATCCATCGGCATGGTGAGGAGCGTAGCCGGTTGGGCGGCCGCCCGGGGCGGCATCCGTCGCTTAGGAAGCCTCGCCCCACAACCGCCAGGCCAGGCCGGCGAGGACCTTCTGCCGCTCCTCCGCCGGCCACAGGGCCCACGCCTCGACGAGTGCGTCCACCGTGTCGATGTCCTCGTTCAGCGTCGCAGCTCCCAGACGGTCGCACATGAGCTCCCACGGCTTCCGGCTGGCGTCTGGGTACACCGCGGCGAAAGGAGCGTCCGGGCCTCTACGGTCGTGCTCGCGAAGCACCGCCGCGGCTGCCAGCCCGAGGAGAACGTGACGCTCACGCTTCCGGGCCCTCGCAGCGTTCCGGGTGCACCAGGCGCGGACGGCGTCCGGATCTCCCGACAGGACGTCGGCGAACAATCGGTTCAGCTCCGCGACAGCGAGGGGTATCAGCATGGTCGCTCCCCTCAGATCCTCGGCATCGCGGCCATGGCCTGCGCGAACTTGTCGCGTGCCTCTCGCATCAGGTCCTTCGGATCGTACGCGTACTGATCGCCGTTGAAGTTGACATTGATCGGCGCGACGGCCGCGGCGGGCTGCACAGTCCCGCCAGACACGCCACCTGCGGCCATGCCCTCCATGTTCGGCATGCGCCGGAACGCCTCGAGGAGCAGCGCGATCGAGCGGGGCGAACCGTCGAGCGGGATGTACGCCTCAGGCACATCGGCACGATCACCCACGACCCGCCAGGTGCTCGCCGGCACCATCTGCGCGCGGCGTGCCATCGGCGTCAGCGTGCGCCCCCGGAGCCCGCCCGCCGCCATCATCTCGACGATGGCGCCGTCGTGTTGCGGGGCGACCGTGATCGACCCCATCCGGATAGAGCCACCATCGGCCGCGACCTTGACGCGGATGACCCGGTTGTTGCCCTGCTGGATGAAGTAGTCCAGCGCATCCTGTGCCGGCTTCGTGTTCGCGTAGATCACCGAGCTCCCGTCGGGAAGGGTGATGATCTTCCCGCCGAGACGCTCGACCTTCCCGCGCTCCGAGTCTGCGTTCGAGGTGAACTTGGTCGACGCTTCCTCCGGCGTCTGCAACACCGTGTCGATGAGCGCCTGAGCCTGCTCCTGCGTGAGCCCCATCGTCGTGAGCTGGTTCATCAGCGCGTCACGGGTCGAGTTGTACCGGCCTCGGAGGTTGTCCTGCGACTCGCCGGCCGCGATGGCCGCGTCGTACTCCGCGCGCAGAGCCTCGGCCGAGGCGTCGAGCTGAGTCCTCAGCTCGCCCGTCGCCCGGACCGTGCCGTCCTGCGCGACTGTGAAGTCGTTCAGCATGTCTCGGCCCTTGGTTGCCGACTCGCCCACCTTCTCGACGGCTTCCGCGGTGCGCAGGGCTGCGTCGTTGACGTACCCGAGCGCGATTTGACCATCCGCGAAACCGTTGAACTGGTCCCGCATCTGCTCGAGCTTGACGACCGCGTCGTCCGTGCTGGACTCGAATCCGCGCATGCCGTCGGCGAGATCGTCGAGCTCCTTCGGTCGGCCCTCGGCGCCGTTGAAGAAGTCCACGATGCCAGCGACGCCGTCCACGACCTCGGCCAGCGGACCAGACACGAACGACCCGAACGCCTCCGTTGCCGTGACCCCGAAGTCGATCGCGCTGTTCACGAGGTCGGAGAAGAACTGCAGCAGCGGTCCCCGGTTCTGAGACACCCAATCGGCGAAATCGCCGAGCGGCTCCGAAAACGCGCCCGCGAGCGCGCCCTTGATGCCGTCGACGGCGACCTCGATGTTCCGCTGCGCCTGCTCGATCTTCGATGCGTCGTTCCCGGCGAGGGTGTCGAACATCTGCTGAGCAGCACCCGTGACAGTGCCGAGCTCGGCGACCGCCGACGAGAGGTCCATCGCGAACAGAGCGTCGCCGAGATCCTCCGCCTGCGTGCCGAACAGCGCGATCGCGGCGTTGTTCCGCTCGACACCGGGCTCCATGTCGCGAAGCGCAGTCAGCACCTGCTCCAGACCCTCCCGTGCGCCCTCCCCGCCGAGCGCGATCTTCGCCGTCATGTCCTCAGCATCGAGCCCGAGAGCCCGGAACCCCTGCGCCGAGGTCTCCGACGCATCGGTCGCCCGGATCTGGAACTCCTTGAGCGCGTCCGCCGCGAGGTCGCTGTTCCGCGCCCCCGCCTCGAGCCCCTGGTTGATGAGGCCGAGTGCTTCCGGTCCGGACAGGCCGAGGCGCTTGAAGAGTGCCGGGTATTCGGTGAACGTGTCGAGGAGGTCCTCGGCCCTGTCGACTCCATTGCGCGCGCCGGCTGCGAGGACATCGAACGCCTCCTGCGCCGAACTGGCGACACCGCTACTGAGCATGCTCGACACAGCCGCGGCGACAGGCTGCACGTCCTGACCGAGCACATCGGCGATACCCGCGAGGCTCTGCACGACGAGCTGCGCATCCCGCGTCGTCGACGTGGGGTCGATGATCCGGAACTGCAGCGCGAGCCGGGTCGCGTCCATGTTCGACTCGACCGACTCACCGAAGTTGTTCGCGTACGCCTCACCGGCGGCGCGCCCCAGCCGGAGCGCGGTCGCCTCGTCGACGCCCGTGAGCGCCTGCAGACGGTCGTACCCGACCTCGATCTGCAAGCCGTCGTTCAGGCCACCGATGAGAGCCTTACCGATCGCGACACCGGCGAGGACGATACCGCCCGCGACCGGGATCGCAGACAGTGCCTTGATGAGCGTCTCCTCGACGCCGTCACCGACAGCCTGTCCGACCTTCTCGCCGGCGCCCCGGGTCGCGGAATCGAGGGACCCAACGAAGCCCTTGCCCGCGTCGTCGCCGGCGGCCTGCGCCTTGGCCGGGAGCTTCTTCAGCTCCGACTCCGCCTCGGACGTGTCGGCGTCGACCTCCATCGTCGCGCGCGCGGCCTTGAGGCCGTCGAGGTTCCGCTGCACCTTCGACAGCGACGCCTCAGCGCGGGCGATGTCGGCCTTCACGTCCATCGTCGTCTCGACGGACCGGAGGTAGTCGAGCCGCTTCTGGACCCGGTCGAGGGACTTCTCGCCGCGCTCGATGTTCGCGTCGACCGTCAGCAGCGTGTCCTTCGACACGAGCTTCTTCGCCGCCGCCTCGACTCGGTCCATCTCCTCGAGCGCGGGCTTCGCGTTCGCGTCGAGCTCGACCGGGTTCTTCTCGACGCGCTGGCCGACGTCGCGGATCTTCTTGTCCGCCTGCTCGATCTGCTTCGTGTCCGCAGTGAACAGGACATCGATCTCAGCCGCGCGCATCGCAGGTCACCTCCAGCGAGTTGAGAGGCCGAATCTGGGTCACGAGAAGGGGAGAGACCCGAACGGAGGCATCCGCGTCATTCCGGGCCATAACAGGGTCTGCGGAACCGCCAGGGGTGGTAAAAAAAGTGCGTCTCGAGCCGGGGGAGAGAGGACGGCTCCCCCGGGCTGTCGTCCGCCCCCGACCGTGTTCCTGGATTTTTCGGGGGGTGGGGTGTTCATGCGTTGCGATCATCGGGTGGGTCCTGTCCATGCGCAGCGAGTATGAGTGTGGGGGCCAGCCCCGCCCAGCGCTGGCCCCCAGGGGTGCTCGGTCGGCCGTGTTGACACACAGCTCCGAGCCTCGTGCTCGCAGGCCCCAAGCCGGAGAAGGAAGAACCGGCGGGCGGGCAGCGGGCACGAGAGTCATGGTCGTTAGAGGTCGCCGAGGTCCCTCGCGAGAGCCGCCTCGCGGGAACGTAGCTTCTCGTCGACCTCGGTCGGCGTGTTGAGGTGAAGTCCGCCGGCCGCGACCGCGAACCAGTCGATTGCTCCGCCGATGCGGTTGTCGATGTAGTAGGTCCCGTCGGTGTGCCAGTTGTTCCCGGCTGCGAACGCTACCGACATGTCGACGGCGGATCCGACGCGAGCGCCGATGAGCGCCTGCCGCTCGAGATCGTCGAGGGTGGGGCTGACCGCGAACGTCTTCGACAGGACCTGCCGGAACTTCGCGATCGGCCGGACCGCCGACCAAGCAGCTTTGGACTCACGCCAGGTAGCAGATGCATTCTCGTCTGCCATGTCGATCACGTCGTCGGAGGTCATCGACATCGCGAACCCGTAGGTCTGCGCACCGCGGACGATGGGCTCGACGATGCGGTCGAACTCGGGCTGCAGTTGCGTGACCATCTCATCGAGGTGCGGTGCGATCTCGGTACGCAGCTCGACGAGGATCTGCTGTTGCACCTCGGCGACCCCGCTCTCGAGCCCCCGAGTGCTGCCGCTGTACCCCTGGTGGGTCGCGATCGATCGCTCGGTGATGTAGTCGCGGAGCTGCTTATCCGTCATCCCGAACACCGGGCGCGAGGCGGCGGTCTTCTCTCGCTCAGAGACATCGAGGAGGTGGCGTGCCTTCGAGACCGCCTCAGGCAGGTCGAGTCCGACCAGGCTCGCGTGAGCCTCGAACTCGGCGAGACCGACCAGCGTGATGGGGCTATCGAGGTCGAGCATCAGGCGGCCTCCTCGATCTTCTCGATCATGCCGAGCGCGATCATGCGCTCAATCCAGTCTTCGTGCGCGTTCGCCGGGACAGGGGCGCCGACGCGCTTCAGGTAGACGTCTCCGCTCTGCGTATCCGCGACGAGCATCTGAACGGTGGTTCGGTACTCCGGGCGACCGAGCATGTAGTGCGCCATGTCAGCACCCCTTCCCGGGGAAGCGGTCTTCGCCATCGTCGGCGGGCGCGTCCCATCCCGCCAGTGCAGCGAGCTGCCGGTCGTTCATCGTGGCCGCGCGCGGCGCCGGCCGGGGGGCTGCGGCGACCGGCGCGCTGTACGCGGGCTCGGGGTCGCTTCCCCACGCGGCGGCATAGAGCGCATCCTCGGCACTCTGCTGCGATGTGCTGGCCGGCTGAGCACTGCGTGCGCGCACAGCGACGCTAAGGTGCTTCCGCGGCTGGGGCTGCTGGTCGCGGGCCGTGAAGCCGGCGGCGGCGGCGCGGGCGAGGAAGTCGGGGGCTGAGCTTGCGTCCCCGGTGTTGCCAAATGGGCTGAACATGGATCTCTCCTAGGTGGTGTTCGTCACGCGGGGCCGCGGGCCTGCTGCGTGTTCCCCACCCGGGGGAGTTCTGACGTGAGTGTGGGACACCTCAGGCGATCACCATGTCCGTCGCGGCGAGAGTACCACCCATCCGCGACAGACCGGCGAATGTCAGTCATCGTGCCGCGAGATACGGACGCTCAGCGAGAAGCTGCCGGAGCTCATACTCGAGACGTTCGAAGTCCAACAAGCCATCCTCGCGGGTCACCTTCTCGAGGCCGATGTGCTCGTCGAACTCCTCGACGTTCACGAGCCACCCGCTGAGAAACCGATCGAGCCACGCTCGCGAGTTCACCTTCTCAACCGCGAGACGTCGACGGTAGTTCGCGGCCTGCCGGCGAACGTGGTTGAGCTTGCAGGCGGTGCAATCGCAGCCAGCCGGGTGGGATCCGTCGATGCGAACCGGGGGTGGAAACGAGCCAGTCATGACGCGCCTCCCGACAAAACGTCGGCGAATCGACCTACCGGCATCCGTTGCCGGTAGGTCACGGGGATGGCCCAAAACTCCATCGCACACCGCTCGAGACCCGTCTCCGAGTGCCACCACCGGCCATTGCTCATCCTGATCGGACGAGAGCAGTTCGCGCAGCGCTTCATGCTGTGATGTCCTCTCGATCGACGAACGCACGTCCCTTCGGACTGAGGCGCCGGTACACGTCAGGGCTGTGCCGAGCTGCGTACGCAACGTCCCCGCGACCCAGGTGCTCGATCGCTTGCCAGTACTCCTTGATCAGCTCATCGGCTTCGTCGTACGTGGCGACGAGCCCGCGGACGTAGCCCTCTACGTCCGTATCGGCATCATCGCCTTGAAGCAGGACGAGATCCGTCAACATCGTTCGTTGAGAATGACTCATCGCGCGCCGGTCGCTTGCGATCGGCTTTCTCTTTCCGTCTTCTTCTTCTGTCTTCTTAAGAACTGTCTTCCTTTTAGTGGGTCTGTGAGACCCGACCCCCGGGTCTGTGAGACCCGGCCCCGGGTCTGTGAGACCCGGGTATCTGCCCGGTTCGAGATCCTTCGGACGTATCGGGCAGATGATGCTCGGACGCCCGATACGCTCCTCGACGAGGATGGTCCCCTCGGCTTTCAGCGTCGCGATCGACCTCTTCACCGCCGCGACGGAGCATCCTGCAGCGGCCGCGATCGTCTCGCGCGCCGCGGTGCACTCCCCGCTCTTGCCTGAGTCGGCATAGCTGGCGATCACGAGGTACACCCGCAGGAGAATCGGATCAGCACCCGAGCGGATGAGCGCGTGCGGGACCTGGATGAAGCCGCGCACACGCTACACACCCCCCTCGCGGTCCCGGAATGCCTCGTCCACGGTCACACGGCGCCGAATGACGCGCTCCGGGGCCGTCGCGGCTTCCAGTAGCCGAAGGGCCAGTTGACGAGCCTCGGCGGCCGTCATGGGCTCCTGCTGGTGCACCCTGAGCCCGGAGGCGTCGACGGTGATCGGCGGGACGGTCATACCGTCGCCTCCTCCACGACCGGGATCGCGGCCATGAGCGCTGACGCCAGCTCCCGGATCTGCTCTACCGAAAGTTCCTCACGGTAACGATCGTCGACGATTACGTTCGGCGCCGTCGTGTCGTCGTCCCACGTCAGCACGCCGTTGCTGTGCGTGGCGCGCTGAATGAGCCGCACCGGACCGAAGTCGCGCTCGAACAAGATCTCCACGCCCTCGAAGCCGTCCAGGTCTTCGACGTAGACCTTCTCGTGCCACAATGTCGCGGTCAGCAACTCGGGGTGCTCGGCGAGCCACGCATCCCTCTCTGCACGGCTGCGCGCATTCCACTCGGCCAACTTTTCACTGTCGGACAGCACATCGGGGGTACCCTGGATCTCGGACATCGTCTTCTCCTTCTGAATGGTGTGGGTGGTGTTCTTGAAGGCCTCGCCCTCCCCGGCGGGGCCTTCCTCGTTGATGGCGGTCATGATCAGACCGCCTTCGCCGTGCTCGTGCGCTCCGACGCCTCAAGCCAGTCGATGATGTCGCGACGCCGGTAGAAGACCTTGCGAGGCGTCGGCTTCAGGAACTTCGGCCCCTTGCCGGTGAACCGAAGCTGCGCGAGATGCTCCACGGTCATGCCGGGCATCAGCTCGGCTGCCTGCGTCGGGGTGAGGTACTGCTCCTCCATGAGGGACCTTTCTGGTGTCGCGGCGGCTATTGCGGCCGTTCTGTGGTGTTTCAACACAAACTACGCCCTGTGGTGGAATTCCGCAATACGTGACCGTATTGTGTTCACAGTGAGGAACCTTGGAGAGCGCGTCAGCCACTACCGCCGCATGAACGGCTGGTCTGCAGAGGCGCTCGCGGACATGTCTCACGACCCCGCGATCACCCGTGACGTGATCGCCAACATCGAGTACGGGCGCAGGAAAGATGTCGGGGTGATGCAGCTCTGGGCCATCGCCCGCGCCTTGCGAGTGCCGCTCGTCGCGCTGCTGGTACCTCTAGACGATCCCTCAGGGACCGTCTCTGTCGGCGATCGGGAGGTCGGCGTTATGGACGCGCTCTCCGCCGAACAAGCGTGGGTCCAGAGTCGACAGCCGCCCTCCGCCGATCAGGCGTTCGCACAGCTTGCCGCGCTCCGCACTTATCGCCGCCTTCTGGCCACGATCGAGATATCCAGCGAGGAGCTCATCGGCTTCGAGGTGCACGACGCGGCTGATATCGCCATGAGGAAGCGCCTCGAGGAATCCTGGGAATCCGACAGGCAGGCACTCGAGGATCACATCGTTGTGATGCGCGCTCTAGGCATTGAGGTGCCCGACCTTGGGTAGCGTTCACGCCTACGAGACGAAGGCGGGGCGCAAGCTCTACCGGATCTCGTACCGGCGCCCTGACCACTCTCAGACCACCGAACGCGGGTTCACGACCAAACGAGCGGCCGAGCTGCGTCTCGCCGAGGTCGAGGTCTCGAAGGGCCGTGGCGAGTACGTGAACCCGTCCACGGCGAAGGTCACGATCAGCACTCTCGGGAAGGCATGGCTGCGGGACAAGGAAGCCAGCCTCAAGCCCTCCACGTTCCGGGCGATCTCGGACGCCTGGCGGGTGTACGTCGAGCCGAGGTGGGGAGAGACGCCCGTCGCGGCCGTGCAGCACTCCGCCGTCCGCGAGTGGGTGCGGCAGCTATCGGACGGCACAGCACCAAGCGCACGCCGTGAAACTGCGCGGACGGCCGGCATGGCGTCGAAGCCGAAGTCCGCGACCGTCGTCCTGCGCGCGCATGGCGTGCTCGCGGCAATCCTTGACGTCGCACTCCGTGACCGCCGCGTGACTCAGAACGTCGCGCGCGGGCTCGACAACCTCCCCCGGAAGGTGTCGAAGCCCCACGTCTACCTGTCGCACGAGCAGGTCGACGCCCTCGCCGCGGCATCCGGGGAGCACTCCACGCTCGTCCTCACCGCGGCGTATACGGGCCTCCGATGGGGCGAACTCACCGGACTGAGGGTTCGGGACGTAGACGCTCTGAAACGACGTCTGGCCGTCCAGGAGAACGCCGTACGGGTCGGGGCGACGATCCACGTCGGCACGCCGAAGACGCACGAGCGGCGCAGCGTACCGTTCCCGCGGTTCCTCGCGCTGCCGATCGCGCGTGAGTGCGAGGGCAAGAGCCGAGACGCCCTACTGTTCGGCGATGGACTCGTGCACGTCCCGCGGCCGCGCACCAGCGAAGGATCCCGGTCGTGGTTCATGACCGCGCTCGAGACAGCCGGACTCCCCCGCATGACGATCCACGACCTGCGGCACACGGCGGCTTCGCTCGCGATCTCCGCCGGCGCGAATGTCAAAGCCGTGCAGCGAATGCTCGGACACAAGTCCGCAGCGATGACCCTCGACGTCTACGCCGACCTATTCGACGACGACCTTGAGGCCGTTTCGGACGCACTGGATCAGGCTCGCGCGTCGTCGAGTGTTGCTGTTTCGTTGTCACGGAGCGCCGCCTCCAACACGAAGAAGCCCCGCCAGCCCTGACATTTCAGGGCCAGACGGGGCCTCCAACGTGGACGCGACGGCGGGAGTCGAACCCGCAACGCCTCCGGATATGAGCCGGGGCCCGGGACCGCCCGGATCGCCGCGATGGGGTCGACGTTACCCGGCCGTGATCATCCCCACCAGGACCGTTCCCTGGGATAACGCTATGAGTCGCCGGATGACGCGGAGGGCTAGCGTCGCGGTCGCTCGTCGTCAACCGGTTCGACCGCGCCGCGCCGCCCCCGTACCGTCGCTCGCACCGATGACGCCCGAGCAGGAGGCCGACATGTCCGAATCTCAGCACAACGACAAGACCCCGACGCCGATGGCGGAGGCCGGAGACCCGCAGGCACGGCTGGAGGCCGAGGCCCGCCGCGCGATCGTGACCGGGGCCGACTCCGGGATCGGCCGGGCCACCGCCGTCGCCCTCGCCGCAGCGGGCATCGACGTCGGCATCACCTGGCACAGCGACGAGGCCGGTGCCCAGGACACCGCGGACGAGGTGCGCAGCCACGGCGCCCGCGCGGTGGTGACACAGCTCGACGTCTCCGACATCCCCGCGTGCGGCGACGTGGTCGACGGGCTGATCGCAGAGCTCGGGGGCGTCGACGTGTTCGTCAACAACGCCGGCGCCGGGCTCCAGACTCCGTTCCTCGACGTGACGCTCGACGAGTGGAACCGGGTGCTCGACACCGACCTCACCGGCGCCTTCGTCTGCCTGCAGCGGGCGGCCCGTTCGATGGTCGCCGCGGGGCGCGGGGGGCGGCTCATCTCCGTGACCAGCGTGCACGAGCACCAGCCGATGGTGGGTGCGAGCGCGTATGACACCGCCAAGCACGGCCTCGGCGGGCTCATGAAGAACCTCGCGCTCGAGCTCGGCCGGTACGGGATCAGCGCCGTCAGCGTCGCCCCGGGCGAGATCGCGACCCCGATGACCGGGCAGACCGACACCGACCCGCACGCCGAGGACCGCCCCGGCATCCCGCTCGGGCGCCCCGGCGACGCGCGCGAGGTTGCCGCCCTGATCGCCTTCCTCGCCTCGCCGGAGGCCGCCTACATCTCGGGGGCCTCGGTCGTGATCGACGGCGGGATGCTGCAGATGGGGCCACAGGCGGGTGCGGCGATCGAGAGCCATGACTGGCGCACGGTCTGAGCGCGGACCGGCCGCGACTCAGCGGCGGATCGAGTCCTGGAACGGGTTTGGTTCGAGCGTGTAGTCCGTGGCCGGGTCGGCCCAGGTGTCCTGACCGCTCCGACGCCGGCCCGAACGCAGCACCGAGAGCGCACGCGTCGCGGGCACGCCGGCGGCGAGCGCGAGGCGGCCGGTGAGGGAGCGGTCCGTGCGGCCGAGCACGCTCGCGCGATGCCAGGCCTCATGCCAGGTCCCACCCCGGGCCGCGGGAACCCGGCGATGCGGCAGGGCCCCGGCCCTCCGCAGGGCCACGAGCTCCTGTGCCCGGTCCCACCAGTCCGACTCCGCCTCCGCGTGGAAGTAGTTGTCGCGGAGCCAGGACGGGTGCGGGTGGCGGAATCGGCCGGCGACGACCTCGCCCGCGCCGCCCAGCAGACCGCTTCCGATGAAGACCGTGTTGAGCAGGCTCTTGTGCACCCCGAAGCGGTCGAGCGCGATCACCGGGACCCCGTGGGCCAGCGCCTCGACCGCAGCCGTCGAGCTCACCGTGACCAGGCCGGCGGCGGACTCGAGAGCGGTCGCCATCGGCACGTGCGAGAACACGAGGTTCGCCGGGCGGCCCCCGGCGAAGAGCCGGGTGTACGGATCACGGTCGAGGTGGGTCTCGGCCTCCCCCGGCCGGGACCGCAGCTTCACGACCACCCGGCGCGACGGGTCGGCCTCCGCGGCGCGCACGAGCAGGGCGGCGATCGCCGCTCGCTGCTCGGGGCGGGCGGGCACGAGGGCCTGCGCGGCGAAGACGACGTCCGTCGCCCCGGGCCGCCGGAGCGCCGCCGGCGTCGGGGCGACACGACGCTCCGCGAGAGCGACTCCGCCCGTCCCCGCGGAGAGGGATCCGGCTGCCCCGGACTCCCGGAGACGGCTGCCGCCCCACCGCTCGCGACCCCGCGCGAAGGGGAGGGTCGCCAGCGCGATCGGCATCTGCACCCCGATGCGCTCGCCGAGGTCGGCGAACGCTCGGCGCTCGCGGTGGGAGTGCACGACCAGCAGGTCGGTGTGTCGCCGGTAGTCGAGCGCCCCGCGCTGGGCGGGGATCGCCATGCCGGGAAGCCCGGAGACGGTCACGGGGCGATGCGGCAGCGCATCGACGACTCGGCCGAGGAGCCGGACGAACGGTCCCCGCCCGGCGAGCAGCACAACGTCAGGGCGCTCGACCTCGAGCCATCCGGCCACGCGGTCGAGGTCGAGCCGGGTGACGGCATCGGCATCGAGGCCGGTGCCCGCCAATGCCGCATCCTGCTGCGCTCCGCTCACCGTCAGCGGCGTGCGCACCAGCAGGAGCTGCGGCCGCAGGCCGGGCACGGCCCCCAGCAGGGATGCCGCCCACTTCACGAACGAGTCGGCGTCCGCGATGGCGACCACACGCATCCCGGCGCCGGCGGTCATGCGGGCACGCGGCGGAGCTTCGCCATCGGCGCGCGCTCGCTGTCGAACACGCGCTTGACGCCGTCGCCCACCGCGCTCTCGATGACCCGGATGTCGCGGACCAGGTGCTCCAGCCCTCCGGGCTCCAGGGATGCGGCGTGGTCGGAGCCCCACATCGTCCGGTCCAGCGTGATGTGACGCTCCACGGCGACCGCCCCCATCGCGACCGCGGCGAGCGAGATCTGCAGGCCGCGCTCATGTCCCGAGTAGCCGACGGGGATCCCGGGATAGCGGTCCCGCAGGGTCGCGATCACCCGCAGGTTCGCCTCCTCGGGCTCGAGGGGGTAGGTCGAGGTCGCGTGCATGAGGACGACGCGGTCGGTGCCGAGCGTGTCCAACGCACGATCGATCTGCTCCATGGTGGACATGCCCGTGGAGAGGATGACGGGCTTCCCGGTCTCCCGCAGCGCGACGAGCAGTTCCGTGTCGGTCAGGCTCGCCGAGGCGACCTTGTGCGCCACGACGTGGAGGTCTTCGAGGAACGCGACGCTCGGCACGTCCCACGGCGAGGCGAACCAGTCCAGGCCCTGCATCGTGGCGTGGTCGCCGATCTCGACGTACTCGTCGCGGCCGAACTCCACCCGACGGCGATAGTCGAGGTACGTCATCGTTCCCCACGGCGTCTCCCGCGGCACGTCGCGCATGTGCTCCGGCGTGGAGATCTCTGGCGTGCGCTTCTGGAACTTCACCGCGTCCGCGCCGGCTCGGGCCGCGACGTCGATGAGGCGCTTGGCGATGTCGACGTCGCCGTTGTGGTTGAGGCCGATCTCCGCGATGACGTAGGCGGGACGGCCGCCGCCGATCACATGCGATCCGATGCTGACAGTCATGATTCCTCCGGTCGTCGAGCGGTCTTCCACCCCGTCCTTCCTGAGTACGGGCCGCGGGTGAACACCGGCCGACCGGACGGTTACCGGGGGCGGTCAGCTCGACAACACCCGCTCGACGAGCTCGCGCACGGCCCCGTCGCCGCCTCGCCTCCCCAGCACGACGCGCGCCTCCGCCCGGACGAGCGGGTGCGCGTCCGCGACGGCGACCGGCCAGCCCACGATCCGCATCGCGGGAAGGTCGTTGACGTCGTTGCCGAGGTAGGCGACGTCGGCGAGCGACACATCCTGCTCTCCGGCCCACTGCCGGAGCGCGGACTCCTTGTCATCGATCCCGTGCAGGACGGGGACGCGGAGCTTGTCGGCGCGAGCGCGCACCACCGCGTTCACCTCGGTGGAGAGGATGAGCATGGGCACTCCGGCCCGCCGGAGCAGCGCGACGCCCATCCCGTCCTCCCGGCTGACCCGCACCCGCTCCCCACCCGCGGCGTCGATGATCGCCGTGTCGTCGGTGTGCACCCCGTCGAAGTCGGTGACCACGGCGCGGGCGGGGATGCGCCCTGGCCGTTCGTGCAGGACGGCGAGGGCCCGCGCGGCCTGGAGCTGAGCGGCGTCGTCGATCTCGATCGCCGTCTCCTCGGGCACGGGAGCGATCCCAGTCCGCCCGAAGAAGCGGTGTCGATGGGCGCGGAACCCGTCGACGCGGAACACGTAGAAGGCTCCGGTCTCCAGGTAGTGCGGCTCGCGGTCCTGGCGGCGAGGGCGGTGGCCGGCCTCGTGGTTGATGGCCTCGGCGGTACCGTCGGCCCGCCGTCGCCAGAGGAAGCCGTAGGTCTCTACGGCGGAGAAGACGCTGTCCGACCGTCCCCGCCGCACGTCGCCGACGGCACCCGCCAGCGCCGCGCTCGGGAGGAAGGGCGAGGTGGCCTGCAGGAAGGCGACGATCTCGAAACGCTCGCCGTTGCTCTCCAGGTCATCGAGTGCATGGAGGATCGCCGCCTCCGAGGCCGCGGTGTCTCCGGAGAGCTCGGCCGGGCGCCGGACCACCCGTGCGCCCGCCTCCTCGGCCACCGCGGCGATCTCGTCGTCGTCGGTCGAGACGACCACGAGATCGAAGCACGCCGCCGCCCGCGCGGCGTGCACGGCCCTGGCCACCAGTGGAACCCCTCCGACACGCTCGAGGTTCTTCCTCGGGATCTGCTTCGACCCGCCCCGCGCGGGGATGATCGCCACCGCCGGCTGCACGGGTTCGTCCATGTCGTGTCTCCTCATCGTCCCCGGATCTCCCGCCAGGCTCGGCCCGCGCGGCGGCGGGCGCCGACAGCCGTGAGCCGCCATTCCTCGACCCGACCCACGCCTCCGCGCGGACGCAGCAGGCCGCGCGCGCCGCGCGGTGCCGAGCCCCCGGGAAGGGCGAGCGCAGCCAACCGGTCGGGGGCGAAGTAGCGGCGACGTTCCTCGTCGTCGAGGCCGTCGAGCAGCTCCTCGGCCCGGACGCGGAGGTGTCCCGCGATCTCCGGCTGCATCACGTAGCCCACCGCGTCGACGAGGAGCTGCAGCCGATCCGCGTCGGCGTAGGGCGAGGGGGTCCTGGTGAGGGCATCGACGATCGTCAGGGGGATGCGGTTGCTGTTCTCCACCGGGGCGAGGGTGCGGAGCAGTTCCGTCGTGCCTGCGGCACCGATCGTCCGCCCGAACAGGGTACGGACCGTGGGCAGAGCCGTCGAGAAGGTCGCCACGACGGCGCGTGCGTCGAGGCGCTCCGCCAGGAGTTCGGCAGGCAGGCGGCCGCGCTCCTCCACGAACCCCAGTCCGCGACTCTCGGCATGCGCGCGCACGGCGTGGGCGAGCTGCGGCGGTGCCGCGGGATGGGGCTTGAAGACGATGCGCTCCGCGTGCTCTTCCACCGCCCGGTCGACCAGGCGCTGTTGGAGCGCGATCTCCTCGGCCGTGGTCAGGAGGCCGAGAGCTGCGAGGTACTGTCCGAGCACGAGAACGGTCGCCGGCCCTGCGGCAGCGGGGCCCTCTGAGGATTCACCCGTCTCGCGCAGAGCGGCGGCGAAGGACTCGGGAGGCACCGGGACAGGCACCGCGTGCGGAGACCCCGCCAGCGGACGGACGCCGGGCACCACGTCGGCGTACACGACGCGCTCGATGCGTGCGGAAACCGCATGCGGCAGCCGGACCCGCATCGGCGCGTAGGTCATGAGGCCGTCGCCGACGATGGTCACCCTGGCCTCCGGGAACATCGAGAGGAGTGTGCGGGCCGGCGCGACCTGAGGGCTCTGCACGAACAGCTCGACCTCGCGGGGGTCGAACCGCCAGGCGCGCGCGAGAAGTCGGCCCACGACGGGGAGGTCGGCGTCCGTCGGCTCCCAGGCACTCGGATGCAGGGGACCGAGCACGTCGGCCAGCGCCTCCACCCGATCGAAGCGGCCGCGGAGAGAGCCCAGCGCAGGATCCTCGGCGATGCCCACGACCGTCTCCGGGACGCGCGACGAGGTGAACGGCACGAGCACCCGCTCCGCCATCCGACCGTCGCCGTCGGCGCCCTCGTCGAGCAGGCCGGCGTCGATCGCGGCGGCCGCCGTCGCGAGTCCGTAGGCGCTGTGCAGGGCGAAGAGGCGACTCATCCGGCGTGACCTCCGCGGCGCAGGCTGCGCGCCAGCACCCGCCGCCGTGGACCGTCGAGCCGGGCGAGCACCCCGGCGACCTCCGCGGCGGGGAGGTCTTGCACCAGCAGCCGGATCCGCCGGCGCATCTCCCTCCGCACGGGCGGCGGCATGCGCCGTGAGCGCACCAGGTGATGCGCGCTGAGGGCGAGCGCGGTCCAGACGGCCTTCGGAAGGAAGCGGTCGGTCTCGCGGTCCGCCCGGACGAGGTCGAGCACCTGGGTCAGCGCCGGGGCGAAGTCGAGCTGGCGGCGGTCGTGCACCTGGGTGAGGGAGCTCTCGACGCCACGTCGGTAGAGCAGCGCCGGGGCGTCCACCACGGCGAACGAGGCGGCCTCCAGATGCAGGCGCCAGACCCATGGGCGGTCCTCGGCCGTGAAGAGGCCGGAGGGGAATGCGGCCAGCCCGCGGTCGAGCATGCGGCGGTGCAGCAGTCCCGCCCAGGCGAACGGGTAGTCCACCATGCTCGGCTCATCGACCGGGAGGATCGCCTCCCGGGGCGGCACGACCCGTTCCCGCCACGGATACGGAGCACGCACGAGCGCGCGCCGCATCCCGGAGACGGTCACATGATCCGTCCGGAGGAAGTCGCAGCGGAGCTCTCGCAGACGCGCGGCGAGCACCGCGAGGCGCTGCGGCTGCATCCAGTCGTCGCCGTCGACGAAGCAGAACGCCTCGCCCTCCACATGCGCGAGCCCCTGGTTGCGTGCCGAGGCGAGCCCGCGCGGCTCGGGGTTCCGCAGCACTTCGGCGTGCGGGAACCGGCCCGCGTAGTGCCCCAGGAGCGCGCCGGTGTCGTCTCGCGAGCCGTCGTCTATCGCCACGAGCTTGAGGGCGGCCGGATCATCGAACTGCCGGGTGAGCGTCTCCAGCGTGGTGCCGATGTATGGACCGGCGTCCTTGGCAGGCAGGATGACGGTGACGAGGGGCGTGCGCACGGGGCTCCCGGGATGGACGATACGGCTCGTCATCGTGACAGGCGACGGTGGCCGGAGAGCGACCGCGGGGTGAACGTCCGGTGACGGCGCGAGGCGAACGCTGAGGTGTGGCCCGCACCCGAACGAGCCACACCCCCAGTGCGTTGCACTGCCGGATGCGAACACCCGGTGAACCGCCGCCGTGAGGCGTCGGCCGCCCCGCGGCAGTACTGGCCCCCACCAGCGGACCGCGAGGCGTCGTCGAGAGCGACTCCATGAAGATCAGCACTCAACACGTAACACGATACAACTGTCTGTTCGATCGCGCGAATCGACCTAGGTCAATCCGTGAATATTCGCACACCACCGTCGGATCGGGGACGATGGAGGCATGCGGTGGCCCTGGAACACGATCTCGCGACCGGTGCTGCGGCGTCGTCGGAGCGGCGGCGTCGAGGTGCGCTGGCTGACCGCGCGTTCCTGGACGCAGCGGTGGTACCCCCAGGGCATCGACGTCGGGAAGCGCCGTGGACGGCGAGCGCTCGCGGTGAGCTGGTTCCGCCAGGATGCCTCAGGGCGCCACCTCGCCTCCCGGGTGACCCTCGTGGATCGCGAACGCGCCCGCCGTATCGACATCGTGCTGGCCGTCACCGACGAGAACGATGCCCTTCAGCCGGCCCCGATCCACGCGGGCGGTCTCGCCTGGTTCGGAGACCGGCTGTTCGTCGCCGCGACGGGGCAGGGCATCTGGGAGTTCGACCTCGGCGCACTTCGACGTGTGCACGGCGCCGACGCCCAGCGGGTGCGCGGCGGGGCACGCCGTCGGGACCGACGGACGACCGTGGTCGCGGTGCGGACCCGCCGTCATCCCGTCGCCCTCCGGTGCTCCTTCGTCGGTCGGGTGTTCGACGCGGACGGGACACCGCTCCCCCGCGTGCTCATCGGCGAGTACCGGGGTCAGGAGACCGGGATGGTCGGCGAGTTCGCGATCCCCGAAGACTCCACCGCCGGATTCGTCGAGCTCGAGCGCTTCACCCCCGGCATCCGGCATATGCAGGGAGCCGTGCGGTGGGGCGACCGCTATCTCGTGTCGCAGTCGGACCACCTGCGCCCCGGGGTGCTGTGGTCGGGACCTCGCCAGGCCCTCACCAGACACCCCGTGGCGCTGCCCGTCGGCTGCGAGGATCTGGCCCTCGACCCGGATGATGAGCTGCTGTGGACCCTGGGCGAGCATCCGTGGCGACGCGTCGTGCGGGGGATCCCGTTCGCGCCCCTCGGGCTCCGGCGTCACAGCGGGAGCACGGAGCAGCGAACGTAGACTGAGGGGGTGAAGAAGCCCGCCCCCCTCCTCGTCTACACCGTGCTGCGCCTACTGGCGTTCCTCGTCCCGCTGGCCATCCTGTGGTTCTTCTTCCCGATCTTCCGCGAGTTCTGGTGGCTGGCGGCGATCTTCGCGGCCCTCATCGGCGCGAGCATCTCGATGCTGTTCCTCCGCACCCCGCTCTCCGACGCCTCCGCGCGCCTGCACGAGCGCCGGCAGGGAAAGATCTCCGGGCAGCAGGCCGACGCCGACGCGGAGGACGAACTCGTCGACCGCGCCCCCGACGACCGCCCCTGACGCGGGACCGCCGTACACAGCTTCGGAGACCCGAGGCAGATCCGATTGTTGGACCGAGTCTCAAAACTCTCGGCTGACCCATAAGTTCGACCGGCATCTCGGTCCCTGCGCCCGGGTCGCCGGGCACGACTTCGGAGCGACCGCACGGCGCGCCCAAGGATAGGTCCGAGACGACGGCGTGTCCGTCGCGCGCTCCGAAGCTGTGCCCGGCGAGGCGCGGGTGACCGGGGGCGGCTCAACCAGCGAAGGCCCAGAACAGGGCGCCGGCGTAGAGCAGTGAGGTCAGAGAGGTGAGCGCGAGGGCGATCACCAGTTCCCGCGGCTGCCGGTAGGTCCAGACGATCACGATCGCGGGGAGACCGGCCAGGAGCGCAAGCAGCGCGAGCCAGGCGATCGGGAACAGCAACGCGAGGAACACGGCGATGCCGAACGGCACGAGCACGAAGAGCGTGAAGAGGACCTGCGTGGCCCGGCGTCCGATGAGGACCGTCAGCGTGCGCTTGCCGACCTCGCGGTCCTGATCGATGTCGCGGAGGTTGTTGGCCAGGAGCACGGCGCAGGCGAACAGTCCGGCGGCGATCGCCCCCAGCCAGGCCTGCTGCGGGAGCAGGAAGACCTGCACCCAGGTGGTGCCGAGAGTGGCGACGAGCCCGAAGAACACGAAGACGAAGACCTCGCCGAGGCCGTAGTACCCGTAGGGCCTCTTGCCCCCGGTGTAGAACCACGCGGCGACGATGCAGGCCGCGCCGACCGCGAGCATCCACCACTGTTCGGTGCGCACGACGATCGCGACGCCGACCACCGCGGCGAGCGCGAAGAAGACGAGGCCGATGACGAGCACCGTGCGCGGCTTCACGCGGCCGGAGGCCGTGAGCCGCGCCGGGCCGACCCGATGGGCATCGGTGCCGCGGATGCCATCGCTGTAGTCGTTGGTGAAGTTCACGCCGATCTGCAGCAGGACGGCCACGGCGAGGCACGCGAGCGCGATCACCCAGTGGAACTCGGGACCCGTGCTCCGCGCGGCTCCCGTACCGATGACGACGGGGGCGATCGCGAGGGGCAGCGTGCGCAGACGTGCCGCACCGATCCAGTCGCCGATCGTCACGGGACCCGCCTCGACGACCGGCCGCTTGGCCGGGTTGCCGCTGGTGCGCGGCGGGGTGCGACGACCGGACTTCTTCTTACGCTGGGAGGATGCTGCCATCCACGGAATCCTAGTCGTCGCGGCGAGGCGGCAAACTCAGCGGTGCGGGTTGCTGTCCTTGCCGTCGAGCCAGAGCTCGTCGGTCTTGTCGGCATGCGACCCGGTCGTGCCGACGTGCTTGTCGCTGATCTTCGGCCCCTTGAGGATGACGTGGACCATCGCCTGCGCGTGGCCGTGGCCGAGGCCGTACTCCTGCTTGAGCCAGTTCAGGACGACGGTGGACTTCGTGCTCTCGTCGAACCCCTGCTCGTGGGCGAGGTCGATGAACTGCCGCGGCGTGAGGCCGGTCTGGGTCTCGACCTTGTCGAGGTATGCCTGGAAGGACATGGTGGTCTCCGCTCTCAGTCCTCGTCGAGGAACGTCTGGATGATCGTGTCGGACGCGTGGATGCAGAGGATCCGGAGGAGCCCGGTCCCCGCGTTGGTGAAGCAGTGTGGCGTGAAAGCGGGCGCGGTGGCGGTATCTCCGGCTCGCGCGATGAGGGCGTCGTCGCCGATCCGGATCCGCACCGTGCCCTCGAGCACGATCCAGGTCTCAGAGTAGGGGTGCCAGTGCAGCCCCGGCCCCTCCCCTGGCTGGTTCTCGACGAAGAAGTAGGAGACGGCGGCTCCGTGGTCGGCGCCGACGAATCGGCGGCTGCGCCCGGCGCCGATGCGGATCGCGCCACTCGAGACAAGGGCGGGAACGGGGATCTCGGTCATGAACCCAGTGTCGACAGCACGCGTCGCACCTCCTAGAGTTTCGATGTGGATCGAAACTCCGCGCCGGTCGAGGGCGTCGACCACCCGGATCACCGGGTCGAGTTCCACCTGAGTCCCGGCGACATCCAGGCCGTGCGGTTCGGCATCTCCCCCGGGCACGAACTGGCGCATGCGGTACGCGTGCTCCTCCGCCCGGCGGCGCACCCCCTGCAGTGGGGGTGGCTCCGCACCGCGCGGGAGGGGCTGCCGCGCGACGCCTTCGCGCTCCTCGCGACGGTGATCGGCGACGACGGCTACCTCCCGGACTTCCTCACCAGCACTCCACGCGACGATCTGACCCCCGAGGACGAACTCGCCGCCCTGCGGGAGGCGGCGCTCGACCCGCTGCGCGTCGACCTCGGCAAGAGGATCCAGCGTTCGACGGGCGCACAGCGTCAGGCCCTGCGCGACCTGTCCGACCGGCCCCAGCGCGCCCGTGCGATGATCGCCGATGCCTGGGAGGAGGTCTGGGAGGCCGCGTTGGCTCCGGCCTGGCCTCAGCTGGAGCGCCTCCTCCGGGCCGACATCGCCGTTCGTGCCCGGGTGATCGCGACGACCGGCATCGCCGGGATGGCCGGCGCCCTCCATCCCCAGGTCTCGTGGGGCGCGGGTGCGGTGCGGGTCTCGCTCCGTCGGCAAAGCGAGGACGTGGACTGCCGCGGCAGCGGTCTCGTGCTGGTGCCCTCCGTCCTCTCGTCCTGGGGCTGCCTGGTGCTCACCGAGCCGCCGGCACAGCCGACGCTGTTCTATCCCGCCCGTGGCGTGACCGCGGGGTGGGCACGGGACACCACCGAGACCGTGGCCGTCCTGGGCGCCCTGCTCGGCCCGGCGCGCGCCGGCATCCTTCTCACCGCGGGATCGCCGCGCACGACCTCGGAGGTGGCCGCCGATGCGGGGCTCGCGCTGTCGACGGCGTCACACCATCTCACCGTGCTGCGGGACGCCGGGCTCGTGGCGAGCGAGCGGGACGGCTCCCGCAGGCAGCACGTGCGCACGCCCTTGGGCGAGGCGCTCGTCGGCGCGCTGCTCTGACGCCGCCCTACTCGGCGGTCGAGACCGGGATGATCGGCCGGTGCTCGTAGTAGGTCTGCAGGACCACGGTCGTGCGCGTACTCACGTTCGCCGCGAGCCGGACGTCGCGGACGAGTTGCTCCAGGTCGCGCGGCGTCGGCACGCGGACGAAGAGCATGTAGCTCGCGTCGCCGGCGATGGAGTGGCAGGCCTCGATCGCGTCGAGGTGCTCCAGGAGCTCGGGGGCGTTGTCGGGCTGGGCGGGATCGAGCGGCGTGATCTCGATGAAGGCGGACAACGGAGTGCCCGCCTGCTCGGGGTCGAGGATCGCGCGGTAGCCGGTGATGACGCCGCGGGTCTCGAGCCGCCGCAGCCGGGACTGCACCGCCGACACCGACAGCCCGACGGCGTCGGAGAGCTGCGACAGCGTCGCCCGCCCGTCACGAGAGATGGTCGCCAGGATCGCACGGTCGACAGAATCATCCATGGCTGTAAGATTATCGTCAGGATTCCGTTATCACCGGAATCTTTCCGTTTTTCACTGCGATCGGAGGTTCCGATGTCCCTCGTTTCCGCCAACAGTTCCGCTGTTCAGGCCGTCGTCGGCGAACCCGAGGTCGTCGAGGATGCGTCGATCGCGGAGAACTCCGCCGCCTGGGCACAGCTCAAGCAGGCCGCGATCGCCCTCCGTGAGCTGCAGATCAAGGACGGCTCGATCCCTGGCGCTTCGACGAGCTCAGCGACCCGGGACCAGGCGACCGCGCTCGTCGGGCAGATCACCGCCGCGATCCGGGCACTGGCCCCCGCCTTCCCCCACGACGCGGACTACCTCGCCGCCTCCGTCGCCGACTTCGAGCGCTGGGCGGCCGAGGACTTCGGCGTGCCGGACTTCCTCGACTCGCTCGTGGCGTTCCAGCCGCAGCAGCACCGCATCGACGGGATCCGCCACCTCGTGGTCTTCCCGATGTACACGCAGAACGGCTCCAGCGACCGCCTGGTCGAGGCGCTCATCGTCGAGACCATCTGGCCGGAGTTCATCGCCGCGCTCGAGGCCGGCGACTACGGCAACAAGCTCTTCGTCTCGCTGCGCCTCGTGGACTTCACGCCCGGCTACGACACGAACTCCGCGGTGCTCTTCCCGGAGACCGTCGCCATGCGCGAGATCCCGACCTTCACCTGGGGCGCGATCTTCCAGGACCGTGAGGCCGCCCGTTTCCGCCGCGTGGTCCGCGCGGCCTCAGAGATCACCAACCTCGACCTCCCCGAGCGTGCGGCGGCGATGCTGGAGGATCAGGAGGTCGCCGAGAAGACCTTCGTGATGTGGGACATCATCCACGACCGCACCCACATGCGCGGAGACCTGCCCTTCGACCCGTTCATGATCAAGCAGCGGATGCCGTTCTTCCTCTACTCGCTGGAGGAGATGCGCTGCGACATGACGGCGTTCCGCGAGTCGGTGAAGATCGAGCGGGCCCTGGATGCCCGGGTCGCCGCGGGCGAGGAGCTCACGGAGACCGAGCGGGAGATGCACGAGTACGCGCACCTCGTGCAGTACGCCGTGATCTTCGACCGCATCTTCCGCTTCGCCATCACCGGCACGCGCGTGCGCAACTACGACGCGGTCGGCGGTCAGCTCCTGTTCGCGTGGCTGCACCAGCGGGGCGTGCTGCACTGGACCGACACGGCGCTGGCCTTCGACTGGGAGAACGTGCCGGATGCGGTCGTGGCCCTCGGCGACGCGATCGACGACCTGTACTGGCACTCGATCGACCGCCCCAAGGTCGCGCACTGGCTCGCCGCGTACGAGCTGGTCCGCGGCACGCTGACCCCGCATCCTGCCTCGCAGTGGGCGCGCGGCCTGTCGGACGAGATCCTCGCCGGGGCTCCGAAGGGCTACACCGACGCGGTCCTCGACGACGAGTTCCCGCTGTCGATGTTCTTCGAGACGCTCGACAAGAAGATGAAGCCGGTCATCGAGTCGACGGTCGGCATCCGCGGTACGGACGACTGATCCGCATCGCATCGTTGTGACGCTGGGGCGCACCACCTCTGCGGCCGGAGACCCGGATCCCGGGTCCGGCCGCAGAGGCATCTCCGACCGAGAGGACACCGCATGACGACGCCGAAGATCGAGGGACCGCAGGGCCGTGTGGTCGTGCTGGCGGGGGCCACGAGCGCGGCGGGCCTCGCGGCGACGAGGGCACTGCGCGATGCCGGGGCCCGCGTGATCGCCACCGGCCGCACGGACGAGCGGCTGCGTCCGCTGGCCGATGCAGGCGCCGAGACCGAGCTCGCCGATGCGACCTCCCTCGCCGAGATGACGGCGCTCGCCGATCGCCTCGAGACGGTCGATGCGGTCGTGCCCCTCGTGGGCGGCTGGCGGGGCGGCGGCGGGCTTGCCGGGCAGACCGACGACGACTTCGCGACGTTGCTGCCGGCGCTGGAGGCGGTGCGGGCGACGAGCCGCGCCTTCGACGCCCCCCTGCGTGCCTCCGCCGCCGGACGATTCGCGATCGTGTCGTCGACCGCCGTCGCACGCCCCCTCGCCGGCGGAGCGAACTATGCAGCGGTCAAGGCAGCGAGCGAGGCCTGGACCCGTGCCGTCGCCCAGGGGTACGCCAAGGCGGCGCGCGAGGCCGACGAACCGCTGCGGGCCGCTGCCGTCGTGTTCCGCGCCAAGGCCCTCGACCCCGATGTCCTCGCGGCGCGTCTCGTGGGGCTCTGGGACACCGACGCCGCGGACCTCAACGACCGGGTGCTCGACCTGAGCTGAGTCCCGCTCGTCGGACGATCACCGGGGCTCGGGCGGTATGCCGGGGACGATCGGCGGGGCGTCACGGAACGTGTGCGGGCCGTCGCCCGCTTCGTCCACGGCGTCGGCTGCGGGTTCGGGAGCCTCCTCCGGAGCCGGATCGGGGGCGGTCGCGTACAGCTCGGTGAGGGTGCGGTACGACCGGGTGAAGAAGGCAAGGGTCGCGGCCACCACCATGATCAGCCCCGCGAAGAGGCAGATCAGCGCGATGCCGCGCGCCTCACCTTCGCCGAGGAGCCACCCCCACTGCCGCTGCCCCTGCGCGCTGTCCATGTACGGGATCACGAGGAACTCGGCGATCGGGGCGATGAGGAACGCGGTGATCGGGGCCGCCGCCGCCTCCATCGCGGCCGCGGTGCCGAACACCCGTCCCTGGCGCGCGAACGGGACGACCTTCTGGATCACGGTCTGCTCCGCGGCCTCGACGGGCGGCACGAGCGCCATGTACACCCACATGCCGAGGACGTACAGCGGCCACCATTCGCGCAGCATGAAGATCGCCCCGAGGAGTCCCATCGCGATCACGATGAGCAGCATCGTGCGCACGGGCTTCCTGCCGAGGCCGAACTTGGCCACCAGTCCCCCGCCGATCAGGAATCCGGTCGACGCGAAGGCCAGGGCGAACCCCCACATCTGCGCGTCGAACAGCGTGAGCCCGTACGGATCCATGAGCGCCATGTAGACGCCGCCGATGAGGTTGTTGAAGGTCGAGAAGACGATGAGCGCGAACAGTCCGGGCGCCTGGCGGATGGCCTGGACGCTGCCGCGGACGTCGACGGCGCTCTTCGCCTCCGGATCGACCTCGGGCTCGGACTCCGGGATCCGGATGAACAGCAGGTGCGCGAAGGTGAGGGCCATCGCCACGATCGCGATCCCCAGGGTCCACCCCATGCCGAGGAAGCCGATGGAGAGGCCGGAGAAGACGCTCGTGACGAGGAAGGCGAGCCCCTGCACCGTGCCGACGAGACCGTTGGCGTTGGCGCGCTTCTCCTCCGGCACCAGCAGCGTCACCGTGGTGGACAGCGCGATGTTGCGGAGCTGCTCGATCACCCCGCCGAACAGGATGACGCCGGAGAACAGCCAGAACCACGGCCCGCCGAGGTCGAGCAGGGAGGCCTCGGGCTGCCACAGGTAGAGAACGCCCGCGACGAGGAACGCCGCCGCCGAGATGACGCTCGACAGGAGCATGACGCGGTGCTTGCGATGACGGTCGACGATGGTGCCGAACACCATCGCGAAGAACGCGACGAACAGCATGTAGGCACCGCCGATGATGCCCGTGGCCAGCACCGACCGGGTCTCGATGTAGACCCAGAAGGTGAGGGCGAACCACAGGAAGCTCGTCGTGACGTTGGCGATCAACGTGTTGACGAGGACGTTCGCGAAAGCGGTCTTCGCCGCACTGCGTTCCATGGGTTCGAGGGTAGAGCGGGCCTCGGACATCCGGTAGGGGAAGGCGATTAGGCTTGTCCGGTGAGCATCCCGCACGACCCCGCCATCCGGGGCTTCGCCAGTGACAACTACTCCGGCATCCACCCCGAGGTCCTGGCGGCCCTCGCGGCCGCGAACGGGGGCCATCAGGTGGCCTACGGCGAGGACGCCTACACCGCCCGCCTGCAGGAGGTGTTCCAGGCGCACTTCGGCGACACCGCCGCCGCGTTCCCCGTGTTCAACGGCACCGGCGCGAACGTCACCGGCCTGCAGTCGATGCTGCCGCGCTGGGGGGCCGTGATCGCGGCCTCGACCGCGCACATCAACGTCGACGAGGGCGGAGCGCCGGAGAAGATCGGCGGCTTCAAGCTCCTCACCGTCCCCACCGACGACGGCAAGCTCACCCCCGAGCTCATCGACCGCGAGGCCTGGGGCTGGGGCGACGAGCACCGCGCACAGCCGCTCGTGGTCTCGATCACGCAGTCCACCGAGCTCGGCACGCTGTACACCGCGGAAGAGATCCGCACGATCGCGGATCACGTCCACGCGCGCGGCATGAAGCTGCACGTCGATGGCGCGCGCCTGTCGAACGCGGCCGCCGCCCTGGATCTGCCGCTGCGGGCGTTCACGACCGACGCCGGGGTGGACGTGCTGACCTTCGGCGGCACGAAGAACGGCGCCATGCTCGGCGAGGCCATCGTCGTGCTGAACCCGGACGCCGCCGTGGGCCTCAACTACGCGCGCAAGTTCAACATGCAGCTCTCGTCGAAGATGCGCTTCGTCTCGGCGCAGCTCATCGCGCTGCTCGACGGCGACCTCTGGCTGCGCAACGCCCGGCATGCCAACGCCATGGCGGCCCGGCTCCGCGGACGGATCGAGGACGGTCTCGCCGACGGATCGATCGTCGGGGTGGAGTTCACGCAGCCGACGCAGGCGAACGGCGTGTTCGCGACCCTGCCCGAGGGCATCGCCGATCAGCTCCGCGACGTGTTCCGCTTCTACGACTGGGACGCCGCCCGCCGCGAGGTGCGCTGGATGTGCGGCTTCGACACCGAGGAGTCCGACGTCGACGCCTTCGTCGACGCCCTCGCCCGCCTCACCCGCCCCTGATCGCCCACGCCTGACGCCCCGAGACCCCGGGTTCGCGCCGAGACCCCGGGGTGCTCGCGGGTCTACGCCGGGGTGTGGGCGGGAACCCGGGGTCTGGGCGGAGGGTCGTCTACCGCTTCGACTTGCGGTAGCCGGCCTTGACGGCGGCGCTCTCCGTGGAGAAGCACACCTCGGGCTTGGTCTTCGCGTAGTACGCCCCGCTCCGCACGTGGTAGATCATCGACTGCGCGTTGCCCTTGATGGGAGCCCAGGCAGGGCAGTTCCAGGTCGAGATCGGCTTGGTGCGCCCCGGATAGACGACGGCGGCCGTCCGAGCCGATGTGCGCGCGGCGGAGATGTAGCCGCTCTTCGTTCCGGTGACGCGGACTGTGATCCTCGCCTTCACCATGGCCGGGGTGACGACGAGCGTCGAGCCGGTCGCCCGTGAGATGGCCCGGCCATTGAGATACCACTGGTAGCTCAGCCGGGTGCCGCTGGTCCAGGTATACGGCACGGCGGTGAGGCGAGAGCCCACGATCGCCGATCCGGTGATCCGAGGCGTCGGTGCGGACAGGATCCCCTTCACCGCGGCCGTCGGCTTCGAGCGCCGTGATGCGGCGGCGTACCCGGCTTTGGTCCCGGAGACGACGACCGTCACCGTCTTCACGGCCGCCGCCGACGGGAGCGTGAACGAGGCTGCGGTGGCTCGGGCGACAGCGGCGCCGTTGATGTACCACTGATACGTCAGCCGTGTTCCCGTCGTCCAGGTTCCTGTCCGGACCTTGAGGGTCTGCCCGACGGTCGGCGTACCGGTGATCGACGGCGTCGGCGCGACGAGCGGGCGGAGCACGGCAGCCGTCGCGGCGGAGGCGACCGTCACTGAGGAGAAGGCGGCCTTCTTCCCGGTCACCTGAACGGTGATGCGCGTCCCCGCGTGCGCCGTCGTCAGCGCGAGGGAGGAGGCTGTCGCCTTGCTGATCGCCTTTCCGTTCGCGTACCACTGGTAGCTGAGCGCGGCCCCCGCGGTCCAAGCCCCGGGGAGCGCTCGAAGGGTCTGCCCGACGACAGGCGTACCGCTGATCGTGGGCACCGAGGTCTCCATGCGGTGCAGCGCCTCGAGTGCGGCATCGATCCCCGGCCGCGCCTCCCCTGCAGCCAGCACGAGCGGCCGCGCCTTCTCGAATCGAGGTGCGTCCTGCCACCACTCCGAGACCGCGCCCGCGACCGAGGACACGAAAGCGACGCGATACTCGCCCGCCGGCAGCCCGCCGACGGCGAAGGTACCGGCGTCCGTCACGACGTTGGCAGCGGCGACTGCGGCCCCCGCTCCGGCCACCGGGTAGACGGCGACGACGACCCGCTGTCCGGTGATGTCCACGCCCGCCGGCGCGGTGACGCGCCCGGAGACGAGGGCGGAGCGCTCCAGCAGCACGTCCCGCACGACCCCGTCGGGCCCCACGGACACGAGCTCGCCGCTCTGCGGACCACCCTGATCGAAGACGGCGCGTCCCTCCGACACCACACCGAGGACGACGTCACCCTGCGGGACGCGCAGGGTGTAAGACCCATCGATCACGGCGGCGGCCGCGAGCGGGGAACCGGCGTCCGCCCCCGGCGCATAGGCCGCGACGAACGTCCGTCCCGTGCGCAGATCGGTGCCGTCCGGGAACGTGACCCGTCCGGTGACGGTGGCGGTGCCCGCCGGATCCGCCTCACCGGGATCGGCGGCAGCGACCTTCGCGGCCGCTTCCACCGCCGCGGGAAGCGCTTCGGCGACCCCGGGGAAGGCGGGGTCGGGCGCAACCGTCGCCGTGGCGGGTGCCGCGACGAAGACGAGCCCGGAGGCGAGGACTGCAGCGGCGACCGTGACGGCCAGCGCGCGGAGGGTGCGGAGTGAAGCGGCGAACGCCATGGGCATCCTTCGGGACGGACGCGGTCGACGACCGCGCGGATCAGGGCGTTCTGAGCAGATCACCTTCGTCATGAATACAGGGTCCCTGGCTCGGAAGACAAGCCGGACCTTGCGCCGAGACCCCGGGTTCTCGCCCAGACCCTGCCCTATGCGCGCGCCGTAGCCGGGGTCTCGACGCGAACCCGGGGTCTCGGGGAGAAGGAGGAGCGTCAGCGGAGAAGGCCGAGGCTGGCGAGCGCGTGGCGGATGAGGGTGCCGCGGCCGCCCTCCATCTCGGCGGCGACGGCGTCGGAGGCGGCGGCCTCGGGCGAGAACCATGTCACCTCGAGGGCGTCCTGGCGCGGCTCGCACGTCCCGGTCACGGGCACCACGAAGGCGAGGGAGACGGCGTGCTGACGGTCGTCGTGATACGCGCTCACCCCCGGGATCGGGAAGTACTCGGCCACCGTGAACGGCAGCGGCTGCGGCGGAAGGAGCGGGAAGGCCATGGGGCCGAGGTCGTTCTCGACGTGGCGGAACAGCGCGTCGCGGATCGTCTCGCCGAAGCGCACGCGGCCCGACACGATCGTGCGTGTGATCTCGCCGAGCGGGGTGGACCGCAGCAGCACGCCGATCTCGGTGACCTGACCGGAGCCGTCGGTGCGCACGGGGATCGCCTCGACGTAGAGCATCGGGAGGTGGCGCCGCGCCTCTTCCAGCTCGATGTCGCTCAGCCAGCCCGGGTTCGCATCCGGCGCCGGCGGGTTCGCATCGCGGAACGAACCGAGGCCCTCGTCTTCGGGCTCCGGCTCCGGATCGGGTGTGCGCACCGCCATGCCTCCTTTCTACCAGCCGTCCTCGCCGATGGCAGCACCGGCGCGAGCCCTGGCAGGATGACGATGTGACCGAGAACCTGACGATCGACGCTGCCGCGACGCGCTGGTCGCCCACCGACCGCGCCGGGCTCCCGCTGCTCGTGCTGCTGCACGGCTACGGCGCCGACGAGCACGACCTCTTCGGCCTCGTCCCGTATCTCCCCGCCGGCATCGCCGTGGCCTCCGTCGCCGCGCCCCTCGCCCCACCGTGGCCGACGCCCGGTCGCTCCTGGTACCCGATCGAGGGGCTCGACGGACGCAGCTCCACCGCCGTCACCCTCGCGGCGGAGGCGTTCCTGCGCTGGCTCGACGACGCCGCGGCGGACGCGCCGTCAGTGGCGCTGCTCGGGTTCTCCCAGGGCGCCGCGGTGTCGCTCCAGGCGCTGCGGCTGGCCCCCGAACGGTTCGGCGCGGTCGTCGCGCTGAGCGGGTACGCCGCCCCGGACGCCCTCCCCGGCGATGCGCACCTCGCGGAGGTCAGCCCCCCGGTGTTCTGGGGCCGCGGTTCCCGCGACGACGTCATCCCCGCGCCGCTGATCGCCCACACGGCGCAATGGCTCCCCGCGCACACGTCCCTCTCCGGTCGCGTCTACAGCGGACTGACCCACAGCATCTCCGAGGAGGAGCTCGGCGACGTGCACCGGTTCCTCACGACCTGGGTCGAGGGGATCGACGCGGATCAGGCGGAGGGGTCCCGGCCGTCCTGAGCGCCGTCTGCGGAGTCCGGGTCATCGGCATCGCCCTCCGCCGTGTCTCCCCTGCCGCCCCCGGAACCGCGGAACGCCACGGACAGGGCGACGCCGATCGCGAGACCGATCCCGATGCCCAGGATCCAGTTGCCCAGCGCCATCCCCATCGAGACGCCGATGGCCACGCCGAGCGCGAGACCGATGCCGAGGCCCGTCCGTGCGCGCATCTCGTCGGGACTGGGGTTCCGATCGTCTGCCATGCCTCCACGGTACGAGCCGTCCCGCGGCCCCGCATCCCCCGCGCGACGGAGCGGCGACATGCCCGGGAGTTGCGCGGCGTGACACGCCCGGGTATCGTCGTGGCGTCCTGTCCGCCGTGTCTGGAAGTCCTTTGATCTGAATCGTCGCCTCCGCGCCCCTCTTCTCGCGCGCTGACCCGACGATCGCCGACTCCCCGGCAGACGCCCTCCTCCGCTTCCGTGACTCCACGGTCCGAAGGGCTCGGTGTCAGTGCACCCTCGCACTCGACAGGAGACACCCCATGTCACAGCCCTCTTCCTCGCACGCCGCCGTCGTCCTCGACCGCCTCTCCCTCACCTGGCCCGACGGCACGGTCGCCCTCGACGGCGTGTCCGGAGCCTTCGGTGCCGGACGCACGGGACTGGTCGGCCGCAACGGCGCCGGCAAGTCCACGCTGCTCCGGCTGATCGCCGGGGAGCTCTCCCCCACCTCCGGAATCCTCAGCACCTCGGGCGAGGTCGCCTTCCTCCCCCAGCAGCTCACACTCGACGTGGACCGCAGGGTGTCCGACCTCCTCGGGGTGTCGGCAGCCCTCGATGCCGTGCGGGCCATCACCGCCGGTGACGTCGACCCCGCGCACTTCGACGCGGTCGGCGACGACTGGGACATCGAGGCGCGAGCGGAGGCCTCCCTCGCGGAGGCCGGGCTCGCCCCCGCATTCCTCGACCGCACGGTCGGCGAGCTGTCCGGAGGGGAGGCCGTGCTCGTCGCGATCGCCGGCATCCGGCTTAGGCGAGCCCCGGTCACCCTCCTCGACGAGCCGACGAACAACCTCGACCGCGACGCCAGGGCGGCCCTCGCCGCGATGGTGCAGTCCTGGAAGGGCACGCTCATCGTCGTGAGCCACGACCTCGCTCTGCTCGAGCTCATGGACGACACCGCCGAGCTGTACGGACGGAACCTCTCCGTGTTCGGCGGCCCCTACTCCGAGTGGCGCGCGTGGCTGGACGCGGAGCAGGACGCGGCGAAGCAGGCCGAGGTCGCCGCCGCCCAGGTGCTCCGCAAGGAGAAGCGCCAGCGGATCGAGGCCGAGGTCAAGCTCGCCCACCGGGCCCGGACCGCCAAGAAGGCCGAGGTCGAGAAGCGCGTCCCGAAGATCATCGCACACGGTCGCAAGATGGCCGCCGAGGTATCCGCGGGGAGGCTGCGCACCGAGGTCGGCGCGAAGGAGGACGCGGCCCGCGCGGCACACGACGCAGCGGGGCGACGGGTCCGCTCCGACGCCTCGATGAAGATCGAGCTGCCGGACCCCGACGTGTCGCGGAGCCGGCGGATCGCCGAGCTCGGCGGGCCGGATCGGTCCTGGGTGATCCAGGGTCCGGAGCGTGTGGCCCTGATCGGCCGCAACGGCGCCGGAAAGACGACGCTGCTGGAACGGCTGGTCTCCGGCGTCGCGCCCGACTCCGGAGGACGCGCGCCGGAACGTCCGGAACTGCGGGTGGAGGCGCTCACCGACCGGATCGGCTACCTGCCACAGCGGGTGGACGGTCTCGACGAGGGCCTGTCCGTGTTCGAGAACGTGGCCGCCGCGGCACCCCAGGTCCCGGAGAAGGAGCTCCGCAACCGGCTCGCCCGGTTCCTCATCCGAGGCGGGACGACCGACCGCCCGGTGTCGGCGCTCTCCGGCGGGGAGAGGTTCCGGGTCGCCCTGGCACGACTGCTCCTCACGGATCCGGCTCCGCACCTCGTCGTCCTCGACGAGCCGACGAACAACCTCGACCTCGACACGGTCGACCAGCTCGTCGAGGCGCTGCGGGCGTACCGCGGGGCGGTGCTCGTCGTGAGCCACGACGACGCCTTCCTCGCCCGACTCGACCTCGACCTCACCCTCGAGATCGATGCCGACGGCGGGTTGCGGGAGGTCGGGTGACCCCATCCCTCGTTCCGTCTGCACGACCTGGGTCCGCCCGCACGACCGAACCGCGGTTCCGGTCGTGCGGGCGGAACGAGGTCGTGCGGGCGAAACAGGGGGCTGTCAAGGTCCGGGCCGGATGTCGGTGGGGTCGGGAATGATGGAGGCATGAGCGACGTGCTCGACCGCTTCGCCCCGGCCACACAGGACTGGTTCCGGGGTGCCTTCACCGCCCCCACGCCGGCACAGGCGGGCGCGTGGGAGGCGATCTCCGCCGGCAAGCACGCCCTCGTCGTCGCCCCGACCGGGTCCGGCAAGACGCTGTCGGCGTTCCTCTGGGCGATCGACAGCGTGTTCCGCGAGCGCGCCGACCTCCCGGAGGAGCCGAAGAAGGACGGGTCGCGCACGCGGATCCTCTATATCTCGCCGCTCAAGGCTCTCGGCGTGGACGTGGAGCGCAACCTGCGCTCCCCCCTCATCGGCATCGGGCAGTCCGCGCGGCGACTCGGTCTCACCGCCCCCGGGATCACGGTGGGCGTCCGCTCCGGCGACACCACGTCGAGCGACCGCCGCAAGCTCGTGTCCGATCCGCCCGACATCCTCATCACGACGCCCGAGTCGCTGTACCTCATGCTCACGAGCCGGGCCGGCGACACCCTGCGCGACGTGCACACGGTCATCATCGACGAGGTGCACGCGGTCGCCGCCACCAAGCGCGGCGCGCACCTCGCGGTGAGCCTGGAGCGCCTCGATGCCCTCCGCCGGTCCCACGGCGCGGAGACCGCGGCGCAGCGCATCGGCCTCTCGGCGACCGTCCGCCCGATCGACGAGGTCGCGCGGTTCCTCGGCGGCGCCGACCCGGTCGAGATCGTCGCTCCCCCGGCATCGAAGACCTTCGAGCTCGGCGTCGTCGTGCCGATGGACGACATGACCAACCCACCACCCCCGCCCGGGGCGCCGCCGGAGGCCCCGGGGATCGATGCGGAGTACACCGAGGTCACCGGCTCGGTGTGGCCGCATGTCGAGGAGGCGATCGTCGACCGCATCCTCCAGAACAACTCGACCATCGTCTTCGCGAACTCCCGCCGCCTCGCCGAACGGCTGACCGGACGGCTGAACGAGATCTATGCGGAGCGGATCGGGGTCGCGCTTCCGGAGCCGACCGTGCCCGCCGCGATGATGGCACAGGCGGGGTCGACCGCCGGCGCCGATCCCGTGCTCGCGAAGGCCCACCACGGCTCGGTGTCGAAAGAGCAGCGCGCGCAGGTCGAGGAGGAGCTGAAGTCGGGGGTGCTCCGCTGCGTGGTCGCCACGAGCAGCCTGGAGCTCGGCATCGACATGGGCGCCGTCGACCTCGTGATCCAGGTCGAGGCGCCGCCGTCCGCGGCCTCCGGACTCCAGCGCGTGGGTCGGGCCGGACACCAGGTCGGCGAGATCAGCCGCGCGGCCCTGTTCCCGAAGCACCGGGGCGACGTGCTGCACACGGCGGTCGTGACGGAGCGGATGCTCGCGGGGAAGATCGAGGCCATCCAGGTGCCGCGGAACCCGCTCGACATCCTCGCCCAGCAGACCGTCGCGGCCAGCGCCCTCGGAGCGATCAGCGTCGAGGAGTGGTTCGAGACCGTCCGCCGTTCCGCCCCGTTCCAGTCGCTCCCCCGCTCCGCGTACGAGGCCACGCTCGACCTGCTGGCCGGCCGCTTCCCCTCCGACGAGTTCGCCGAGCTGCGGCCGCGCCTCGTCTGGGATCGCGACGCCGGCACGCTCACCGGCCGTCCCGGCGCGCAGCGGATCGCGGTCACCAGCGGCGGCACCATCCCCGACCGGGGACTCTTCGGCGTCTTCGTGGCCGGCGAGTCCACGGGTGCCCGGGTGGGCGAGCTCGACGAGGAGATGGTCTACGAGTCCCGGGTCGGCGACGTGTTCACCCTGGGCACCACGAGCTGGCGCATCGCCGAGATCACCCACGACCGCGTCAACGTCATCCCCGCCTACGGCCAGCCCGGCAAGGTGCCGTTCTGGCACGGCGACGGCATCGGCCGCCCGTTCGAGCTGGGCGAGGCGCTCGGGGCGTTCTCCCGCGAGGTGTCCGCCGCGAAGCCGGAGAAGGCGGAGCAGCGGCTCATCGCGGCCGGTCTCGACGAGCAGGCGCGCGCCAACCTCCTCGCGCATCTCTCCGAGCAGCGGGAGGCCACGGGCACCCTGCCGACGGACCGTACGCTCACCGTGGAGCGAGGACACGACGAAGTCGGCGACTGGCGCGTCATCCTGCATTCCCCGTACGGCATGAAGGTGCATGCGCCGTGGGCGCTCGCCATCAATGCGCGGGTGCGGGAGCGTCTCGGCGTCGAGGGCTCCGCGGTGGCGAGCGACGACGGCATCATCGTGCGCATCCCCGACGCCGAGTCGGAGCCGCCCGGGGCGGAGCTCTTCGTGTTCGACCCGGACGAGCTGGAGCAGCTCGTCACGCAGGAGGTCGGCGGCTCGGCACTGTTCGCCTCGCGGTTCCGCGAGTGCGCCGCGCGGGCGCTGCTCATGCCCCGCACGAATCCCAACCGCCGCACGCCGCTGTGGCAGCAGCGCCAGCGCTCGGCCCAGCTCCTCGAGGTCGCACGCCGGCACCCGACGTTCCCCGTGATCCTGGAGACCCTGCGCGAGGTGCTGCAGGACGTCTACGACCTGCCCTCGCTGCGGAAGCTCGCGACGAGCATCGCCGACCGCCGCATCCGCCTCGTCGAGACCCAGCCGGGGCAGCCGTCGCCGTTCGCGCGCGACCTCCTCTTCGGCTACGTCGGCGCTTTCATGTACGAGGGCGACTCGCCGCTGGCCGAGCGCCGAGCGGCCGCCCTGTCCGTCGATCCCGCGCTGCTCGGCGAGCTCCTGGGCACGGTCGAGCTGCGCGAGCTCCTCGACCCCGACGTCATCGCGCAGTTCGAGCGCGAGGCCCAGCGCCTCGACCCGGAGCGTCGGGCGCGCGGCCTGGAGGGCGTCGCCGACCTGCTCCGGTTGCTCGGCCCCCTCGACGCCGACGAGGTGGCGGCACGCCTCGATCCGGAGTCCACCGGCGGAGCGACCGCGGCGACGCTGCTCGACGACCTCGTCACCGCGCGGCGGGCCATCCCCGTCACGATCGCCGGGGTGACCAGGGTCGCCGCGATCGAAGACGCGGGGCGCCTGCGCGACGCGCTCGGGGCGGCCTTGCCGACCGGCATCCCCGTCGCGTTCCTCGAGCCGCTGGCGGACCCTCTGGGCGACCTCGTGGCCCGTCACGCCCGCACCCACGGCCCCTTCACCACCGCGTCCGTGGCCGAGCGCTTCGGTCTCGGCACCGCGGTCGCCCGGCACACCCTGCAACGCCTGGAGACGAACGGCCGCCTCACGAGCGGGTACTTCCTCCCCACCGCGGCCGGCAGCGGCGACGACATCGAGTGGTGCGACACCGAGGTGCTGCGGCGGCTGCGCATGCGGTCGCTCGCGGCGATCCGCGGGTCCGTCGAGCCGGTCTCCCCGGAGGCCTACGCGCGGTTCCTTCCGGACTGGCAGCACCTCGGTCGGCCCCTGGAGGGCATCGACGGCGTGCTCACCGTGATCGAGCAGTTCGCCGGCGTCCCCATCCCCGCCAGCGCCTGGGAGTCGCTCGTCCTGCCGTCGCGAGTGCGCGACTACAGCCCGGCGATGCTCGACGAGCTCACGGCCGCGGGCGAGGTGATCTGGTCCGGACACGGCACACTTCCCGGGCGCGACGGGTGGGTCTCGCTGCACCCGGCCGATCTCGCCCCGTTCACCCTGCCCGATCCGGACGCGGAGATCGCCGCGGAGTCGCTGGAGGCACGTCTCCTCGCGGCCCTCGCGGCGGGCGGCGCGTACTTCGCCGCGCAGCTCAAGGAGATGACCGGCGCCGAGAACGAGCAGTCGGTGTTGGAGTCCCTGTGGTCGCTGACCTGGTCCGGGCACGTCACCAACGACACGTTCGCGCCGATCCGCTCGCTGCTGACCGGGGGCTCCCAGGCCCACAAGGTCAAGCGCCGGGCTCCGCGTGCGCGCACCTATCGCGGCATGTCGCTCACGCGGACCGCTCCGCGCCCGACCTCCATCGGCGGTCGCTGGTCGCTGCTCCCCGAGGTCGAGACCGATCCGGCGCGGCGCGCGACCGTCACCGCCGGACTGCTCCTCGACCGCTACGGCGTGGTCACCCGCGGGGCCGTGCAGTCGGAGGGCGTCCCGGGCGGTTTCGCGCAGGCGTACCGGGTGCTGGCCGGGTTCGAGGAGGCGGGGCACTGCCGCCGCGGCTACGTGATCGAGAAGCTCGGCGCCGCGCAGTTCGCCGCCTCCGCCACGGTCGACCGTCTCCGCACGTACGCCGGCCTCGCCGACCCACCACCGCGGAAAGCCGTCACCCTGGCGGCCACCGACCCGGCGAACCCGTACGGCGCGGCGCTCGGGTGGCCGAAGCTCGAGGGCGTGTCGCATCGACCCGGCCGCAAGGCCGGGGGCCTCGTGGTGCTCGTCGACGGTGCCCTCGTCTTGTCACTCGAGCGCGGCGGACGAACCGTGCTGTGCTTCACGGACGACGAGGAGGTCCTGCAGGCCGCCGCCGCCGACCTCGCGACGACAGCCAGGGACCGCCGCCTCGACACCCTCACCGTCGAGAAGGTGAACGGCGAGGGGGTCTACGGCACTATCCTCGGGCGGGCTCTGCAGGAGGCGGGCTTCGTGCAGACGCCGCGCGGCTTCACGCTCCGCAAAGCCGTCTGACCCGGACTCACCACGACCACGAGTGGTACCATATTCCGTACCAGAAGGGGAACAACATGGCCATCACGACGAGCGAAGCGCGACGCGATCTCTTCGGCCTGATCGAGCGGGTGAACCAGGATCACAACGAGGTCGAGATCACGTCCCGCCGCGGCAGCGCCATCCTCATGTCCAAGGCGGAGTACGACTCCCTGGTGGAGACGAGTTATCTGCTGCGCTCGCCCGCGAACGCCCGGCGACTCCTCAGCGCCCTGGCCGCGGTCCACGACGGCGACGTCTCGGAGCACGACCTCGACGAGGCATGACTGTTCGAATTCTCGTCTGGACCCCCCAGGGGTGGGAGGACTACGTCCACTGGCAGACCGAGGACCGGCGCACTCTCAAACGGATCAACCTCCTGATCGCCGACACCCTCCGCGACGATCCCTTCCAGGGGATCGGAAAGCCCGAGCCCCTCAAGCACGCTCTCGCCGGCGCGTGGTCACGGCGCATCGATGAAGCTCATCGCCTCGTCTACACGGCGACCGATCGCCACGTGACCATCCTGCAAGCCCGCTACCACTACTGACCCACCCCTACCCTGGAGCCATGATCCGAGAGTTCGCCGCCGGCGTCCGTACCCTGTTCCGCGGGTTCGGCGTATGGCGCACCCGCCCAGGGCTGATGGCGCTCGGGCTCGTCCCCGCGATCATCGCGCTCGTGCTCCTCGCCGCCGTCCTCGTGCCGCTGATCCTGTCGCTGCCCTCGCTGTCCGCCTGGCTCACCCCCTTCGCCGACGGGTGGGTGGAGCCCTGGCGCGGGTTCCTGCGGACCGCGGTCAGCCTCGTGGTGGTCGCCGCCGCGCTCGCGCTGGCCAGTTCGGTGTTCAGCGCCCTCACCCTCACGATCGGCGACCCGTTCTACCAGCGGATCTGGCACGCCGTGGAGAAGGATCTCGGCGACCCGCCCCCCGCTGACGGCGGCAGCTTCTGGACCACCGTGGGCGAGGGGCTCCGGCTTGTCGTGCTCGGCATCCTGATCGCCGTGCTCGTGCTGCTCATCGGCCTCGTTCCCGGGGTGGGCGGCGTCCTCGGCGCGGTGTCCGGCGTCGTCCTCACGGGCCGCCTGCTCGCGCGGGAGCTGACCGGGCGCGCCTTCGACGCCCGGGATCTCAGCCCCGCCGCCCGCGCCGCGCTGTTCTCGGGCAGTCGCGCCCGTGTGCTGGGCTTCGGCGTCGCCACCCAGCTCTGCTTCCTCATCCCGGGCGGCGCGGTCGCCGTGATGCCGGCCGCGGTCGCGGGAAGCACGATGCTGGCACGCGACATGCAGGTCCGCACCCCGCTCGCCGTCGCTGCCCCCGCACCGACCCCGGGACCGCACGACCGCACACCCGGGGTCGCCTGATGCCCGAGGGCGATACCGTCTTCCGCACGGCCCGCCGTCTGGACGAGGCCCTCGCGGGCGGGGAGGTGACCCGCTTCGACCTCCGTGTTCCGCGCTACGCGACCCTCGATCTCACCGGGCAGCGTGTGCAGGGCGTCGTCCCCCGCGGGAAGCACCTTCTGCTGCGGATCGGCGAGAGCACGCTGCATTCGCATCTGCGCATGGACGGCGCCTGGTTCGTGTACCGGCCGGGTGAGAAGTGGAGGCATCCGGCCTTCAAGGTGCGGGCGATCGTCGGCACGGCCGAACGCGAGGCCGTGGGCGTGGACATCGCCGACATCGAAGTCGTCGCCACCCACGATGAAGACGACCTCGTCGGCTACCTCGGCCCCGACCCCCTCGCCGCCGACTGGGACCCGATCGAGGCCGCGCGACGACTCGGCGCCGACACCCGGGCCATCCACGTCGCCCTCCTCGATCAGCGCAACGTCGCGGGCTTCGGCAACGAGTACGCGGCAGAGCTCCTGTTCCTCCGCGGAATCCTGCCGACCACGCCGACTCCGGAGGTCGACGTCGCCGCCCTGCTCGACCTGGGCGTGCGGACCATCCGCGCGAACCGCGACCGCCGCAATCGCACCTTCACCGGCATCGATCGACCGGGGCAGGCCACGTGGGTCTACGGACGCGCCGGACGCCCCTGCCGACGCTGCGGAACGCTCATCCGCCGCGGGGAGCTGGGGGCCGATCCGACCCGCGAGCGGATCACGTTCTGGTGCCCTCGATGCCAGCGTTGAGCCGTATCCATCCGCGGGAATGAATCTCCCCCTCCCGTGGTTGTTGATATATCCGGAGAACTCCGGAGCACGGGAGGAATCGTGGGCAAGAACTACGTCGACATCGAGAACGACCACGGAGCGACGCTGCGGTACCGCAAGCACGCCAACGGTCGCGGTCTCGTCGCGCATGGCGCCAAGGTGCATCCGAAGGCGCACATCGAGGCGGGAGCCTACATCGAACCGGGAGCACGCGTCGGGGCGGGGGCCGTCATCGCCCGCGGTGCGTGGGTGGACGAGGATGCCGTGATCGGCGAGGGCGCGTACATCGACGCCCACGCGCACGTCGGGCAGGGCGCAGCGATCGGCGATCACGCGCACGTCGGCGTCCGCACCGACATCGGCGCCGGGGCCCGCATCGTGCGGGGCGCCCGCATCGGCGACGACGAGACGGTCGCGGCGGGACTCACCGTCGCCACCGATCAGAAGGGCCTCTGGCTGGCGGCCTGACCGCCCTCAGAGCAGGCGTCGCTCCGACGCCCAGGCGGTGAGCTCGTGGCGGGAGGAGAGCTGCAGCTTGCGCAGCACTGACGACACGTGCGTCTCGACGGTCTTGATCGAGATGAAGAGGGCTGCGGCGACCTCTTTGTACGCGTAGCCGCGGGCGATCAGCCGCATCACCTCCTGCTCGCGCGAGGAGAGGCGGTCGAGTTCGTCCGTCGCGGTGGCGGTCTCGCCGGCGACGGCGCCGAACGCGTCGAGCACGAATCCCGCGAGCCGCGGCGAGAACACCGCGTCCAGGCGAGCGGCCTCATCGTCGTGACCCTGCAGGAGCCCGAGGAGGGCCAGGAATGAGCACCGAGAGCATCACCGCACCCCGGGTGCGCTGGGCAGCCGTCATCTGGGGCACGACCTTCGCCGCGGTCGCCGCAGGGGCGCTGTGGTTCCTCGCCGACGCGGATCCCCGCGCCGCGCTGGCCGACGGCGTGGGGACGATGACTCCCGCCACCCTGCTCACGATCGTGCTCCTCGCCGCGGGGGCCCTGTTCCTCGTGGGCGGTGTCGCCGGACTGGTCCGGCGGACCCAGCGGAGCTCCCCCACCGAGGACTCGGAAGACGCCGAGTAGCCTGGATCCCATGGCGCACCAGGGACGACGGCCCGCGAAGGGCTCCGGCAAGGGCTCACCCGCCCACCGGGGCCGTGCCGCGGGCGGCGGCTCACGCCAGGGGAAGCCGGCTCCGCGTCGCACACCCCGCGCCGAGAAGGTCGTGTTCGACGCTCCGACTGCCGCACCCGAGGAGCCGCGGACGTTCCGCCTCGGCGCCGTGCCCGGAGCGACCCCGGGCAAGTGGATCGACACGTGGAAGCGGCGCCTGCCCCAGGTGGCCCTCGAACTCGTGCCGATCGAGGTCGCCGGGCAGCGAGAGGCGCTCGACGATCTCGACGCCGCCCTCGTGCGGCTGCCGCTCACCGACGACGCCCTGCACGTCATCCCGCTGTACGACGAGGTCCCGGTAGTGATCACGTCGACTGACTCCCACCTGCTCGCCGCCGATGAGCTGACGGCGGCCGACCTCGACGGCGAAGTGGTGCTCCCGCTGTCCGACGATGTGCTCGGACCGCTGGCTCTGCCCGGCACCGCCCCCGCCCGCGTCGGACAGCTGTCCACGGCGGATGCGATCGCCACCGCGGCGACCGGGGTGGGCGTGGTCATCGTGCCCATGTCGCTCGCCCGTCTGCACCACCGGAAGGACGCCGACTACCGGGTCCTCGCCGACGGCCCGGTCTCGACCGTGGCCCTCGCCTGGCCGCGCGACCGGACCACGCCCGACGTCGAGACGTTCATCGGGATCGTCCGAGGACGCACCGCGAACTCCTCCCGCTGAGCCGTCGGGCCGGGACGCTCCCCCTCGTTAGAATCGCCTGATGGCCTCGCTTCTCTACGTCTGCGTGCGACCCGAGACCGGGGCGGCGGACGCCGAGCACGCCTCGTTCCGGCGGGCGCTCGGAGTCGACGTGGTCGATCGTCTCGACCTGCTGCACGAGCCGCTGACCGAAGCCCACCTCGACCGCTACCGTGGCGTCGTCGTCGGCGGTTCTCCCTTCAACGTCACCGATGTCGAGAAGACCCCGGTGCAGCGGCGGGTGGAGGCCGATCTGGAGACGCTCGCCCGCGCCGCACGGGAACAGCGGATCGCCGCGTTCTTCACCTGCTTCAGCATCGGGGTGCTCACCCGGCTCCTCGGCGGCGAGGTCGTGACGACCATGCCGGAGCCGGCGAGCGCGACGGTCATCGACACGACAACGGAGGGCGCCGTCGATCCCGTGTTCGGCCCATCCGGTCCGGCACTCACCGTGTTCACTGCGCACAAGGAGAGTGCCGCGGCGAACCCGCCCGGGGCCGTGCTGCTCGCCACCAACGCGACCTGCCCCGTGCAGGCCTACCGGGTGGGCACCCACCTGTACGCCGCGCAGTTCCATCCCGAGCCGACGCCGCGCGACTTCGCCGATCGGATGACGTTCTATCGCACGACGGGGTACTTCGATCCGGCGCAGTTCGACGCGGTGCAGCAGGAGGTCCTCGCGGCCTCGGTCACCGAGGGTGCCGCCCTGCTCCGCCGCTTCGCCGAGCTGTTCGGCTGAGCGACACCCGGCGCGTGGAGGTGGCGTCGACGGCAGAATGCAGAGATGAAGTCTGTATGGATCGTGTTCGACGACGAGGATGACGCTGGCATCTACGGCGTCTTCGACAACCGCGAAGACGCGGATACCTATGCCGATGAGGTCAGTCACATGTCCTCGAATGGCATGAAGATTGCGGATTTTCCGGCGCCATGGCGCCTGACGGACAGGGCCACTCGCATAGAGATCTGACACCTTGCGGTGGGTCGGAGCGCATGTGCTCGCTCTTACAGACGAGGCGACGGTCGACGCCGAGATGTTCGGCGGAGATCAGGCCAGGGCATCGCCGCGGAGCAGCGGGATGCGCTCGCGCAGGTAGGCCCCCAGCGGCATGAACCCGCCCGCCTGACTCCAGCGCACCGACGGCACGCCGTCGATGAGCGCGAGCGGACCGGAGGATCCTCCCGCGTCCACCGCGTCGACGTCGATCACGCTCCAGCCGACGTGCACGACATCCCCCTCGTGGAAGCCGCCGCGGAGGGCCAGCGCGCGACGCTCGGCCCGTGCCCGCGCGGACTCGGCGGTGTATCCCCGCCGTCCGGGGTCGGCGGCTCGCAGCACCTCCGCCGTCGCCAGCGCATGTGTGTCCGTAATCAGGAGAACGCCGAGGTGCCAGGCCTCGCCGACACGGACGATCCGACGCCCGCGCCAGCGCGAGTCCTTCTCCTCGCCGAGGCCCTCGCGGGGTGCGCCGGCGAGCTCCTGCACGGCCTGGGTCAATAGGGCGGAGGCGGTGGTCACAGCTCCCCCAGCGTGGTCTGGTCGGCGAGGCGCGGGCCGGCGACCTGCGCCCGATCGCCACGCAGCGTCATCCCGATCAGCGGGTACAGGAGCACCGACAGCATGCCCGCCCCGACCAGCGCGGCCGCGGTCCCGGAATCGAGCATGTCCTGATCCACGCCGATCGCGGTGACCGCGACGATGATCGGCAGCCCGGTGGCCGCGAGCAGGCCGAGCGCGGCGCGGTCACGTCCGCTCGCGCCCGCCGGGGCGGAGAGCTGCGCAGCCGACCCGCGGATCACCAGGAGCGCCAGCAGGAACACCGGCACCAGCGACATCGCCGAGGGAGACGTCAGCAGCGCCTGCAGGTCGAAGGTCACCCCCGTGTAGAGGAAGAACACCGGGACGAGGAAGCCGAACGCGAGCCCCTCGATCTTGCTCTCGACCTCCGCCGCATCCTTCTCGGGCGCCCGCGCCATGATGATGCGCCAGATGGCCCCCGCGACGAAGGCGCCGAGGAGCATGTCCAGGTCGAGCATCACGCTGAGGCCGACGAGGGCCGCGATGAGGAGGATCACGAAACGCACCCCGAACTGGTCGGAGGTGTGCAGGGTCGCGCGCACGATGCCGTGCAGGCGCCCGTGCGGCACCCGGTGCGCGACGACGACGGCGAGGCCCGCCAGCACGACGAAGGTCAGCAGCACCGCAGTAGCCAGCGGTGTCGTCCGGGTGCTGAGGAAGATCGAGATCGCGATCAGCGGCAGGAACTCCCCTACGGCGCCGATGGTGCTGATGGCACGGCCGAACGGGGTGTCCAGCTCCTTCGCATCGCGCAGGATCGGCATCAGCGTGCCGAGAGCGGTCGAGCTCAACGCGATCCCGATGACGACCATCCCCTCGCCCGGGGCGAAGAAGAAACCGAGCCCGATGCCCAGCAGCACGCTGAGCAGCCAGCCCAGCGACGCCCGGGCCAGGGGCTTGCCGGCCACCTGGCGGAAGTCGATCTCGGAGCCGGCGACGAAGAACAGCACGGCCAGGCCGAAGTCGCTGAGCTTCTCCAAAAGGGGCCCTGGCTCCACCCAGCCGAACACGGCGGGACCGACGAGGATCCCGAGGACGAGCTCGAACACGACGATCGGCACCCGGACGAGCGGACGGACGCCGCGTGCGAGAAGCGGTGCGGCCACCGCCAGCAGCGGGATCAGCACCAGTCCGACGTCGCTCGCATTCACGGTCTCAGGGTAGCGACGCCGTGGGCGATTCGCTCCCCACCCGCGCGGCACGGCAGAATCGATGCACACCCCGAGGAGCAGCCATGACCCAGCCCGATACCGCCCGCCTGCTGATCGCCTGCGACGACCAGCCCGGCATCGTCGCCGCGGTCGCCGGCGTGCTCGCCCAGCACGGGGCCAACATCATCTCGCTCGACCAGCACTCGACCGACTCCGAGGGCGGGCGGTTCTTCCAGCGGACGGTCCTCCACCTCGACGGGCTGGCCGCCGCGCGCCCCGCGCTGGAGGCCGACATCGCGACGGTCGCCGAGCGCTTCGGCATGGAGTGGTCGCTGCACGACGTGGCCCGCCGCAAGCGCGTGGCGATCTTCGTGTCGAAGTACGACCACTGCCTCATGGAGCTGCTGTGGCGCACGCAGCGCGGTCAGCTCGACATCGACATCACCATGGTCGTCTCGAACCACCCCGACCTCGCCGAGGCCGTCCGCTCCTTCGGAGTGCCGTTCGTGCACATCCCCTCGACGGACAAGCAGGCGATGGAGGAGCGTCAGCTCGACCTCCTCCGCGGCAACGTCGACCTCGTCGTGCTCGCCCGCTACATGCAGATCCTCAGCGACGACTTCATCACGCGCCTCGAAGCCCCGGTCATCAACATCCACCACTCGTTCCTGCCCGCGTTCATCGGCGCGAACCCCTACGCCAGGGCGAAGGAGCGCGGCGTGAAGCTGATCGGGGCCACGGCGCACTACGCCACGGCCGACCTCGATGAGGGGCCGATCATCGAGCAGGACGTCACGCGGGTCACGCACTCCGAGTCCGCGGCCGAACTGCAGAGCCGGGGCGCCGACGTCGAGCGTCTGGTGCTGGCACGGGCCGTGCAGTGGCACGCCGAGGACCGGGTGATCGTGCACGGCCGCTCGACCGTCATCCTGTAGCGCCCGACCGCTCAGCGGTCGAGGATGTCCACGGCGAGCCCGTGCGACGCGGCGGCGAGGCGCCTGTCGTTCGTCCACAGCTCCGTGCACCCCGACAGCTGGGCGGCGGCGAGGTGCAGCGCGTCCGGGGTCTTCAGGCCGAAGTCGGCCCGGAGCTCGGCCGATCGGACGAACGCGGCCGTATCGAGCGCGACGATCTCCATCCGCTCGAAGAGAGCCAGGTACCGGTCACGGAGCTCCGGATTGCGCTCGCGGGCGGGGAGCACGAGGCATTCGTGGAGCGCCAGCGGACTCGACGCCACCTCGTCATCGACGTCGCGGAGCGCGTGCCGCACGGCATCCCCCCTCGGACCGCGGTCCTCGATGGCGTAGCTGAGGATGCACGAGTCGAGATAGATCATTCCCAGGCGTCCCGGTTCTCGGCGACCTGCGCGTCCAGCTCCTCGGCGGTCCGTGCGAGCCGCGGCGGAAGCGGATGCTGTTCGATCCACTCGACGAGGAGGCGGCCGCTCCGCACCACGTCGACCGGCCCGATGGGCACCAGACGGGCGACCGGAGTGCCCCGCTTCGTGATGACCACGTCCTCACCCGCCTGGGACTCGGCGATCAGGCGCGAGAGGTTGTTGCGCGCTTCCAAGACGTTCTGCGTGGACATGACGCCATTCTAGCCAGGAACCTGGCGTTCTTCACCGGCCGGGGACTCCGGCTGCCAGCTCCGCGAAGACCTCGGCAGCGGTGGTCCCCCGGGCGAGAGGGGCGGCCTGCCCCATCCACAGCGACTGCAGCTCGCCGAGGTTCTGCTCTCCTGCCGCCGCGCGGAAGCGTCCGGTGAGCCAGTTCTGCATCGGGAACGGGGCGATCGTGCCGCTCGCCTCGATCGCCCGCACGGCGCGGTTGCGGGCTCCGCGGGCGAGGCGTCCGCTCATCGCCCTGGTCAGCACGGTCTCGTCGGCGGCGGTGCTCCGGATGGCGTCGCGGTGCGCGGTCGTCGCGGCGGACTCGGCGGTCGCGAGGAACGCCGTCCCCACCTGCACGCCGGAGGCACCGAGGGCGAAGGCCGCAGCGACGCCGCGGCGGTCCGCGATCCCGCCGGCGGCGATGACCGGCACGTCGACGGCGTCCACGACCTGCGGCACGAGCGCGACGGTGCCCACGAGCGACTCGGCAGCGGGGCGGAGGAAGGACACGCGGTGCCCGGCCGCCTCGGCTCCCGAGGCGACGACCGCATCGACTCCGGCGTCGGCGAGCGCGACGGCTTCCGCGACGGTGGTGGCGGTGCCCACGACGCGGATGCCGCGGTCGCGGGCTTCGGCGACGAGAGCGGCGGACGGCACCCCGAACACCACGCTCAGCACGGCCGGAGCGACCTCCCAGATCGCGTCGAGCTGCTCGTCGAGCTCGGGGACGTAGCGCTCGGGCCGGGCCGGCACCGGAACCCCGACGGCCTCGTAGAACGGCTCCAGCGCCTGAGCGAAGACCACGTGCTGCGGGTTCGGCGCGACCTCGTCCCCCAGCGGCAGCCAGATGTTCAGGGCGAAGGGCCGGTCCGTGGCTCGGCGCAGCTCAGTCCCGACGGAGCGGATCCGGTCGCCGTCGTAGCCGTACAGCCCGTACGATCCCAGCCCACCGGCGGCACTGACCGCCGCCGTCAGCTCCACGGATGAGCTCCCCCCGAACGGCCCCAGCACGATCGGCTGCTCGACTCCTAGAAGTTCTGTCGCCATACCCCGACCGTACGCCCTTCGAATCGCCTGAATGGCTCCATCGGCGGCCCGGATACAGCAATTCAGGCGATTCGAACGGGGTAAGCTCGCGGCATGAGCGAGTGGTTCGGGCAGATGCTCGGCTTCGTCGCGGCCGCGATCGGCCTCGTGACGATGCCGGATGCCGCCGCGCTCGGCCTCGCCATCGCGATGCTCGCCGTCACCGTCCTCACGCTCGCACTCGCGCTGAGCGTGCGCCACCAGACCTCCGCCGATGCCCCGCACCCGCTGCGGGCGATCGATGTCGGAACGCTCCTCCCGCAGAGCGATCCGGATGCCGCAGGACACCCTCGTCCGCGAGCGCCGGGAGTCGCGACCGCCGCGTAGTCCGTCCGACCGGGACCGCGCGGCCTTCGCCGACCCTTCCCGACCTCATCGAACGGACCGTCCCGTGGACATCTTCGCCTTCCCTCCCCTCGCCGCGCTCCTGGACGCCGCCTACGGTGCCCTGAACGGCCTCTCCACCCTTCTCGAACCCCTCGCCGGCCCCTCCGCCGCCGCCCTCGCCGTGGTCCTCGTGACCCTCCTCGTGCGCGCCCTCCTCATCCCCGTCGGCATCTCGCAGGCCCGGGCCGAGCAGACCAGGGCCCGCCTCGCCCCGAAGCTGCGCGCGCTGCAGCAGCGCCACCGGAAGAACCCGGAGCGCCTGCAGCAGGAGATGATGGCGCTCTACCGCGCCGAGAACACCTCGCCCTTCGCCGGGATGCTGCCCGTGCTGGCGCAGGCACCGGTCGTCGGCCTGCTCTACACGCTGTTCCTGCGACCGGAGATCGCCGGGCACCCGAACGAGCTGCTCACCCACGACCTCTTCGGCGCCCCGCTGGGCACGAGCCTGGTGTCTGCCCTGTTCGGCGGCACCGCGACCCCGGCGACGTTCGCGGTCTTCGGCGTGCTGCTGGCCGTGATGATCGCCGTCGCCGAGGTCACCCGGCGGGTGTTCCGACCGGCGCCCGTCGAGGGCGACGACTCCCCGCTCAGCTCCCCCGGCGTGCTCCGGATGATGGCCGCGCTGCACTACCTCACCGCGGTCTTCGCGGCCTTCGTGCCCCTGGCCGCCGCGCTCTACCTCACGGTCACGGTGGTGTGGACCCTCGTGCAGCGAGTGATCCTGCGCCGCCGTTACCCGCTGCCGCAGGCGGTGGCCGTCCGGGCGTGAGAGCCGCCCGATCGGAGGGGCGTCAGTCGGGAAGCGGGATCGGCGCGGTGAACGGTCCCGCGGGGCCGTCGCCCCTCCGATCGCGGCGCACGCCCAGCGTCGTGCCCACGCTCGCGGCGATCACGAGCGCCACCGCGAGCAGCCGCAGCGGCGTGGCATCCTGTCCGAGGATGAGCCACCCGGCGAGGGTCGCGAACGCGGGCTCCAGGCTCAGCAGCACGCCGAACACCCGCTGCGGGAGCCGTCGGAGCGCCGCGAGCTCGAAGCTGTACGGGATCACGGACGACAGCACCGCGGTGACCGCGGCGAGCACGAGGAGCTGCGGGTCCAGCGCCACCGTCGCCGCCGCGGGCACGCCCACGGGGATGAGGAGCACGGCCGCGACGACGAGTCCCATCGCGAGCCCGCTGCTGCCGGGGATGAGGGCGCCGACACGCGCGCTCATCCGGATGTACATGACCCAGAATCCGGCTGCGATGAGGATGAAGACGACGCCGAGCGGGTCGAGGGGTTCGGCGCCGACAAGGCCGTCGACCCCGAGCAGCGCCATGCCCAGCAGGGCCACGCCCACCCAGACCGCGTCGGCGAGACGGCGGGTCAGCACGGCGGCGAGCACGAGCGGACCGAGGAACTCGATGGCCACCGCCGGCCCCAGGGGGATGCGGTCGATGGCCGCGTAGAAGAACCCGTTCATCGCGGCCAGGGACACCCCGAACAGCACGGCGGCGAGCCACTGCGACCGGGTCCAGGCACGGGGCCGTGGGCGCACGATGACGACCAGCAGCAGCGCGGCGATCGCGACGCGGAGCGACGTCACGCCCCACGGTCCGAGGACGGGGAAGAGCTGCGCGGCCACGGCGGCGCCGAACGGCAGCGAGAGGCAGGATCCGATGACGAGCGCGACGCCCACGAGGGGTCCGGAAGCCGCGGGTCTCTGCACCAGACAAGCTTAGGCGGCGGGGCCCTGCCTCCCCGCCGCCTGCGTCGTCCTCGCGCGGATCAGAGCGGCTTGCCACCCGTTACCGCGAGCACCGCGCCGGATACGTACGACGACTCCGCCGAGGCGAGGTACACGTACGCGCCGGCGAGTTCTGCGGGCTGCCCCGCGCGTCCGAGCGGGGTGTCCTGACCGAACGTCTCCAGGCGCTCCGGCCCCCATCCGGTCGCGGGGATCAGCGGCGTCCAGATCGGCCCCGGCGCGACGGCGTTGACGCGCACGCCGCGCGGTCCGGCCTCCTCCGCGAGCGCCTTGACGAACGCGACCTGCGCCGCCTTCGTCATGGCGTAGTCGATGAGCCCCGGTGACGGCTGCGCCGACTGCACCGACGAGGTCACGATGATGCTGGATCCGGGCTCGAGGTCGGGGAAGGCGGCACGGGCCGAGAACACGAGGCCGGCGAGGTTCGTATCGAACACGCGGCGCATCTTCTCGGTGTCGAGGTTCTCGAAGCCGTCGATGTCGTGCTGATAGGCCGCGTTGAGGACGAGCACGTCGAGTCCGCCGAGCTCGCGGCGCGCGCGGTGCACGGCGTCGGTCGCGAAGGCCTCCTCGCGGACGTCGCCGGGGATGCTGACGCCGGTGCGACCGGCTTCGCGGACGAGCGCGAGCGTCTCCTCCGCGTCCGCCTGCTCCTCGGGCATGTGCACGATGGCCACGTCGGCTCCCTCACGGGCGAACGCGATGGCGACGGCGCGGCCGATGCCGGAATCACCACCGGTGATGAGAGCGCGCCGCCCCTCGAGCCGCCCGTGGCCGACGTAGGACTGCTCGCCGTGGTCCGGCTCCGGGGTGGTCTTCTCGGTCAAGCCCGGCTGGTCCTGGCTCTGCGCCGGGAAGCCGTCCTCGTGGTGGGCGTGTCGGGGGTCGGTAAGGCCGCCGTCGCGGGTGGTGTCGGTCATGTCCGCTCCTCCTGTCATGGGGCTGTCGATCAGGTCGTGATCGAGCCTCGTGGCTCCGGAGGAGGGACGGCAGGGGGTTGACAGCCCGGGGCGGTCTCCGCGACAGCAGGTGTCAGCCGGCGGAGGGGACGTCGCCGTGCGGGGGCTCGGCGCCCTCGGCGGGCTCCGGGACGAGGTAGAGCCCGCTGGGGGAGTTCGCGGTGAAGGCGAGCGCTTCGACCCAGGCCCGGTTGACGGCGGGCTGGCGGCTGCCGAAGTACTTGAAGACGAGCGAGCTGCCCGGCTGGATCCAGACGGTGGTCCGGCCGCCCCCGACGCCGGCGTCCTCGCGCCAGCTGAACGGGAAAGGCTCGCCGCGACGCAGCTTGGCCGTGATGACGAGCTGCAGGTGCGTGAGCGCCCGATCCTCGATCTCGGTCTTCACGCTGCCTTCGTAGATGAACTTGCCCATCGGGTGATGCTCCTCGGTCGGGTGGTCCTCAGCCCGGCAGACACTGCCGGGATCGGCCTATGGGTAGAGGGTAAGCCATCGGACGGGGCGCACGGCAAATCCGTCTGCAAGGGCGACGCGGCGGCCGAAGTCAAGGCCCTGCGCACGATCCGCGCGGCGATTAGCCTCGAAGCATCGACACCCGAGGAGGGCACCGCCATGACTGACCGCCACATCGACGACCGTCCCGAGGAGGGCTACACGCCCGGCACCACCCACGCCGAGCGCGGCGCCGGCAACCCGCGACTGCGCGTGCGGCGCGACGACGAGCGCACGGAGTTCGCGCTCGATGTGGAGGAGGTCCGCATCGGTTCCGCCGCCGGGAACGAGTTGCGCCTGGCCGACACCGAGCCCGTCCATGCGACGGTCGTGCACGACGACCGCGACGAGTACGTCGTGACCCTGCACGCCGACGGCGAGATGAACTCCAACCCTGACGCCGACGCGACCCACCCCGGCGAGCGCACCGAGACGCTGCGTACCGGATCGCGTTTCACGGTGGGCCCGTGGGAGCTGGTCTTCGCCCGCGAGGAGTTCGCCGACCACGGCCGTCCGTTCGGCGGACGCCAGGGCGGCGAGTACTCCGACCAGCCGCTGCAGGAGGCACGTCCTGGCTACGACGCCGACGACGAGCGGTTCTCGCAGGCCGACGTCAACGACGAGCGGTCTCAGTCGGACTCCCGGGACGACTGATGGTGCGGTGTGCCGACGGGCTTCGACTCCGCTGACCCCCGTCCCGGCGAGCGACTGCGCGAACCACGACAGCACGAACACCGCCCCCATCACGAGCAGCAGCGAGTTAAATCCCCTGCGACTCGGCGCCGCCGGGTCCGTAGCGTAGGGGAACCGACGAGAGGAGCGCCCCGATGACCGCACCGAACGAGACCCCCGACCTCGAACACCTGGGCGAGCTCGCCCGCAGTCGTGGTCTGCGCGTGAGCGTGGCGGAGTCGCTCACCTCCGGACGCCTCGCGAACACGATCGGTGCGGGCGAGGGAGCCTCGGGCTGGTTCGCCGGCGGCATCGTCGCGTACTTCACGGAAGTCAAGGAGAGGGTGCTGGGACTGACCCCGGGGACCGACCCGACCTCCGCCGCCTGCGCCGAGCAGCTCGCCAGCGGGGCGCGCGAGCTCTTCGACGCCGACATCTGCGTCTCGACGACCGGTGTGGGCGGACCGGGCCCCGAGGGCGGCCACCCCGCGGGGACGGTGTACCTCGGCTGGGCGACCGCCGACGACGCCGGGCACCGGAGGCTGGCCCTGACCGGCGACCCGGACGAGATCCTGTCCGCGAGCATCGACGCCGCGGTGCGGCTGCTCGCCTTCCACGCCGAAGGGCTGCACCCGGCAGGTCCCCGGCGCACCGGGTCCGACTGAGGGCTCAGCGCCCCGGCACCAGCCCCACCCGCAGCGGGGCGCTCGGCGCCGCGGCGTCCGTGAGGGCGGCGTCGATGTCGAGCAGCGGTCGCACGGTGCCCACGGCTTCGGCGAACGGATATGCGCGCCCGCGACCCGCGAGGAACGACGCCGCCGCCGCGAGGTCGTCGGCGCCGTAGTTGTGCACGCCGGCCACCGTGACGAGCCGGCGGACGAGATCCTCCGCGTCCAGCGGGACCGGTGCGGCCGGGAAGACGCTGCCGACGAGGACGACCGTGCCGCCGACGGCGACGCCGGCGAGGGCCTCCCCCACCGCATGCCCCGATGCCTCGATGACCACGTCCGGGTCGCGGTCGAGCGCGGTGGCCCCGAAACGGGAGGCGAAGGCCCGGCGATCGTCGTCCGGATCCCGGACCTCGACGACGGCACCCTGCTCGGCCGCGATCGCCGCGGCGCTGACCCCCACCAGTCCCGCGCCGTGGACGCGCACCGCGGCGCCGTCGAGATCGATGTCGCGGGCGGCCCTCGCCACAGCGGCCCACGCGGTCGCCGTCGCGCAGCCGGCCGGAGCCAGCGCCGCGGCGGGCAGCGCCTCCGGCACGCGCACGATCGCGGTACCGGCCCGCAGCTGCACGTGGCTCGCGAACGCCCCGGTCAGGTCGCCGTGGGCGCCGACCCGGTCGTGGCCGTACTTGCCGAGGTCGCGGCACTTCTGCGTGAGGCCCCGCCGACAGCGGTCGCAGGTGCCGCACGACACCGTGACCGACCACACCACGCGGTCGCCGATGCGCAGCGGGGTGCCGTCCACCGCCTCCGCACCGTCGTCGCCCATCGCGATGACCCGCCCGACACTCTCGTGCCCGAGGACGAGAGGGGCGGGCGCGGGCCGCCGCCCCTGCACGGTGTGCACGTCCGATCCGCAGATCGTCGACATCTCCACCGCGACGAGCACGTCGCGGTCCCCGAGTGCGACCCCGGGGACCGCGATCGTCTCGTGCGGGTGGCCCTCGCCGATCCAGACCATCGCGGTGGCGGCGGGGCGCAGCGCGACGTCTCTCCGGTGACCGGGTGGGCGGATGAGCAGCGTTCCCATGACCCGACCCTCAGACGGAGGCGACGGCAGGAAGGAGTTCGCGCTGGGCCAGAGCCCCACGCAGAGCCGTGACGTCGGAGAGCACGGCGTGGGCCCCGGCTCCGCTCAGGGCCGCCCGGTCGTGCGCCCCGGTGAGCACGCCCGCCACGAAGCCGGCACCCGCACGGCGGCCCGACGCGACGTCGCTCACGGTGTCGCCGGCGACGGCGACGGCCTGCACCGCGGATGCTCCCGTGCGCAGAAGGGCGGTGAGGACGAGGTCGGGCGCGGGGCGTCCGCGGCCGGCATCGACCGGGGAGAGCGCGAGGTCGACGAGCCCACCCCATCCGAGGCCGTCGATGAGCGCCTGTCGCGTGACCGGAGCGAAGCCGGTGGTCAGGGCGACGGTGAGCCCGGCGTCTTTCAGGCCCTGGATCGCGTCCCCCGCTCCGGGGATCTCCGCGACGCCGTCCTCGGCGACGATCGCGGCGTACGCGGTCTCGAACGCCGCGGTGGCCTGCCGCGCCGCGTTTGCATCGCCGCCCGCGAGATGGAGGAAGACGTCGAACTTGGACTGCCCCATCGTCTCCCTGACGTAGCCCAGGGCGTCTTCCCAGGGCAGCCGCGCAGCGACGCCGGTGCGCTCGGCGGCGCGCTGGAACGCCTGCTCCACCACGCCGTCATCCACGACGGTGGTGCCGGCCATGTCGAGGACGACGAGTTCGATCGGAGTGGTCATGGTGTTCCTTCCAGAGCAGGGGTGCCGCCGAGGGCGGTGGTGAAGTTCAGGTCGGCGAGCCCGAGGCCGCAGGTCATGCCGATGCCGGTGGTCGCGGCGAGCACGAGGGCGCCGTCATCTCCGCGGTCGACGAGGAACTCGCCAAGGGCTTTCGCGTACACGCCCTGCCAGCGCTCGATCACCCGAGGCGCCGTCCCCTCGAAGAGGGCTTCGGCCTCATCGAGGAACGCGGTGAAGGCGGCTTCCGGCTGGAACGGCGAGGGGGCGGCGTCGGTGACGTGCGAGTCGCCGAGGATGAGCGTGCCGTCCGGCATCTGCGTGTACATCTGGTTGAGATCGAGGGCCGCGAGGTCGGGGCGTTCGGCGTGCAGGCGCTCGCGGAGGGTGCGGGCCTCGGGGCTGTCGGCGAACCTCCCGTACCGGATGAGGGACCAGCCGGTCAGCAGGGGCGCGGTCAACGGTCGAGGGAAGGAGACGGCCGCCCGCATCATGTCCAGCGCACAGCGCACCACCCCGTGCCGTTCCGCGATCTCGGGAAGCAGCTGGTCGATGTCATGATTCACGGCTACGACCACCGCCCCGGTGTCGATCGCCCCGCGCGTGGTCTCCACCCGTCCCGCGCCGAGGGCCGTCACGGCGGTGCGGAAGCGGAATTCGACGCCCTGGGCTGTCAGGTAGCGCACGATCGCGGTCGCCGCCGTGCGCGGGTCCGTCTGCAGGTCGGCCTCGATGAGGGCACCACCGACGAGCCCGTCCCGGCGCAGCGGCGCACGGCGGAGGAGCTCGGCGGCCTCCAGCATCCGGATGCCGCCGTCCTGCGCCGCCGCGGAGAGCACGGCGAGCTCGTCCTCGTGGCGCGCGGCCACGAGGGTGCCCGACTCGCGGAGCCAGAACCCCGCGTCGCGGGCGAGCTGCAGCCAGAGCTCACGGGACGCATCCGCGTACCGCCGTGCCTCTCCGCCCTGCGCGCCGATGCAGAGGTGGCCGAAGTTGCGGATCGTGGCGCCGGTCGGGGCGGCGCTGCGCTCGACGACGACGACCCGGAGCCCGCGGCGCACGGCGGCGAAGGCGGCGCCGAGACCGACGATGCCGGCCCCCACCACGACGAGGTCGGGATTCTGCCTCGCCCCGGTCATCGGAACACCTTCCTCATCCACATCGCGAGCCCCTCGACCGCGAGCACGGTGACGAGGATCATCAGGACGATCGCGGTGACGGTCTCGTAGCGCGAACCCTGGCTGGCGTTCAGCAGGTAGTAGCCGACCCCGCCGCCGCCGACGATGCCGAGGATCGTGGCCGCGCGGATGTTGGTGTCGAGCATGTAGAAGCTGTGCCCGATGAGGGCTCGGGTGCCCTGTGTCAGCGTGGCCGACGTGTACGTCTGCATCCGGGTGGCGCCCACCGCCCGCAGCGCGCGCTCAGGCCCGCGGTCGACCTCCTCGAAGGAGTCGGCGATGAGCTTGCCGAGCAGCCCGATCCCGCCGATCGCGAGCGCGATGACGCCGGCCTGCGCGCCGAGACCCGTGATGACGACGAGGACGATGGCGAGGATCAGCTCGGGGATGCCGCGGATGCCGACGAGCAGCAGACGGGCGGTGCCTCGCCCTGCGGCATGCGGGGCCACGTTGCGCGCGGCGAACGATCCGAGCAGCAGCGAGGGCAGGAGGGTGAGCACGGTGGCGGCGAGCGCGATGGCGACGGTCTCCCGCATGGCCTCCAGCATCGCGACCGTGTCGTAGCTGCCGAACGACGGCGGCCAGAAACGGGCGGCGACGTCGGGCAGCTTCGCCCAGAAGGTGAACAGGTCGGACCAGGTGATCTGGCTCACGACGACACTGCCGACCACGACGAGGACCGCGACGATCCCGGCGGCGGTGTGGCGCATGCGTTGCGCGGTCCACGGACGACGCACCGCGGTCTCCGGGCTCGCCGCCCACGCCGGGCGGCCGTCGGCGGGCGCCTGCGACCGCCGAGGCAGGCGCGGGTGCACGATGCGGTCCATCCACGACCGGGTGTGCTTCTGCTCGCCGAGCATCGCGCCGCGCACCGTGCTCGAGACGATCTCCATCACGATGCAGAGCACGAAGATCACCAGCGCGATCCCGAGCCCCTTGCCGTAGTTCAGCGCCTTGAACGCATACGACATCTCGAGCCCGAGGCCGGCGACGCCCACGTAGCCGAGCACGACGCTCCCGCGCAGATTGATGTCGTTGCGGTGCAGCACGGTGGCCACCCAGCTCGGCAGCACCTGCGGGAGGATGCCCGCGGTGAACTCCTGGAGCTTCGAGCCACCGGCGGCGCGGATCGCGAGACGCGGCCCTTCGTCGATCTGCTCGATGGCATCCGCGAACATCTTGGAGATCATGCCGATCGAGTGGATGCCGATGGCGAGGATGCCCGGCAGCGTGCCGAGCGAGAACATGAGCACGAACGCCATGGCCAGCACGACGTCCGGCAGGGCGCGGGTGAGGACGCCGAGGAACCGGGCGGCCGCGCGCCACCCGGCGCCCGGGGTGGTGTTGGCGGCGGCGAGGAAGGCGAGGGGCACGGAGAGCACGGCCGCCAGCAGCGTGCCGACGAACACGAGGCCCACGGTCAGGGCGATGAGCCAGGCGAGGTCGGCCGGCGCCGGGAAGGAGAGTCCGCCGACCCGGGCGAGGAAGTTCTCCGCGTTGCCCCAGCTCTGCACCATCGCGGGGATCGAGATGCCCACATCGCGCACCGCGAGGATCCCGAGCACGACGAGGACGACGAGGGTGAGGCCGGCGGCGATGCGCTCCGCCGAGAGCGTCCGCTTGGGCGCGCGCTCCGCGACGCTCCCCCTTCGCTGGTTCGCTGCGCCGCCTCCGTGGGTCGCTGAGCCTGTCGAAGCGCCCCGCGTCGAGGCTTCCACCGCCGTCATGACGCCGCCACCGTGGTCACGGCATCGACGAGCTCCACCTGCACGGCGCGGATCTCGGCCGTGGTCGTCGCGACGCGGCCGTAGATCTCCATCACCTCGGCCTTGGTGAGTCCGTCCGTCGGAGTGTCCAGGACGACTTCGCCGTGCCGGAGCCCGACGATCCGGTCGGCCCAGCTGATCGCGAGGTCGACCTGGTGCAGGCTGCACACGACGGTGAGTCCTTCGTCGGCGGCGATCTCGCGGATGAGGGCCATCACCTGCTCGCTCGACTCCGGGTCGAGGGAGGCGACGGGCTCGTCGGCCAGGAGGATCGCCGGCTTCTGCATGAGGGCCCTGGCGATGGCCACGCGCTGCTGCTGGCCACCGGACAGGGTGTCGCTGCGCTGGTAGGCGCGGTCGAGGAGGCCGACGCGGTCGAGGTGCTCCAGCGCGGTCAGCTTCGCCGCGCGGGGGTAGCTCCACAGCCCGAGCCGCGGGCCGCGCATCCGCGAGAGCGACCCGGTCAGCACGTTCTCCAGCACGGTCAGCGAGGGCACGAGCTCGAACTGCTGGAAGATGAAGCCCACGCTGCTGCGGAGCTGTCGCAGCGCCCGGCCCTTCATCGAGGGCACGGACGCGCCGAGCACCTCGACGGACCCGGAGCTGGGCAGCTCCAGGCCGTCGAGATGCCGCAGCAGCGTGGACTTGCCGGAACCGGAGAGCCCGAGCAGCACGACGATCTCTCCCCGCGCCACCTCGAGCGTGACGTCCTTGAGGGCGGTGGTGCTGCCGAAGGTCTTCGTGACGCCGGCGAGGCGGATGAGGGTGTCGGATGCCGCGGTCATGGCTTCTCCTGTCGTCAGGCGCGGGGCGTCAGCCCTGGCACTGCTCGGCGTCGGTCTCGGCGCAGATGTCGCGGATGAGGTCGTAGTACGCGTCGTCCACCGGCTTAGTGGCGAAGAACACGCTGCGGAACGCGTCGGAGTCCGCGCTGTCGATGCCCGCCGCGATGATGTCGTCGATGGTGACCTCGCCGAGGGCGTCGACGAGCTGCTTCGCCACGTCGTCCGGCAGCGACGACGAGTAGACGAGCGGAGCACCCGGGACCATGGTCTCGGCGATGACCTTCACCTTGTCGGACTTCTCGACCTCGGAGTCCTCGGCGAAGCCGGCCTCGCACTCGACGCCCTCGCCGACCTTCTGCACGCTCACGTCGTGCTTGCCCGCGAACACGGGCGTGATGTCGGTCTTCGGGTCGACGCCCGCCTCGAGGAGGTTGTACGACGGGAAGAGGTAGCCGGAGGTGGACGAGGGGTCCACGAAGCAGACCTTCTTGCCCGCGAAGTCCTCGAGGCTGGAGATGTCGCTGTCCGCCGGCACGATCGCCTGCGAGTAGTAGCCGGGCTCCTGGCCCTCCTCGGTCACGATGGAGGAGATCGGGGTGAGCTTCGCGCCGTTGTTGGTCGCGGTGACGTAGGTGAACCCCGAGAACGAGGCGACGTCGACCTTGCCGGCGACGGCGGCCTCGATGAGCGCGGCGTAGTCGGTCGACTCGTGGTACTCGACGCTCTTGCCGGTGACCTCGGCGATGTAGTCCATGAGCGGCTGGTAGTTCGTCTCGGTGTCCACCGAATCGGGGACGACGCCGAAGACGAGGGTGTTCTCGTCCACGGCGAATCCACCGGCGGACTGTGCGTCGCCAGGGGCGTCGGTGGCATCGGCCGATCCGGAACAGGCGGCGAGGCCGAACGCGAGGATCGCAGCGCCGGCGAGGGCGGGGAGAGCGCGGAGCTTCATGAGGACCTTTCAGGGTGGGAGGAGTGATCCAGGGACGACTCTCCCAGCCCTCGGGCCGACATGTATACCTATCTCGGAAGAGTTCAGGCGGCGTTCACCCGCGATTCTCTTGGATGAACGGCCCTACAACACGGGGACTCCGGGAGCGGCAGACGAAGTAATGTACCTATGTGGCCGAACCTGTGTACACCCAGATCGCCGACGACCTGCGCGCGCGGATCGTCGACGGCACGCTCCGGCCCGGCGACGACGTACCCACGGAGGCGGAGCTCGCGGAGCGCTGGCACACGTCGCGGGGTCCGATCCGCAACGCGCTGGCGGCCCTCCGCGCCGAGGGGTTGATCGAGACCGGTCGGGGGCGCCCTGCCCGCGTGGTGGCGCGCAAGGCGAATCAGGCGGTCGACGTCTCGGTCCCGTTCACCCGCTGGGCGCGGGATCTCGGCGTCACGCCGGGCGCGCAGACGCAGGAGTTGAGCCTGCGACGCGCGGGCGATCTCGGACCGGCACTGGGCGTCGGACCCGACGACACGATCGTGAGCGTGGTACGACTGCGGCTGCTCGACGGGCGGCCGACCATGCTGGAGCGCCTGGCCTACACCGAGGACGTCGGGCGCCGGCTGTTCGAGGTGGACCTCGACGAGGTGTCGATCACCGAGCACCTCGCGTCGGTCGGACACCCGATCGTCACCCTGCAGCACGTGATCGATGCCGTGGCCGCCGATGATCAGGACTCGGCGCTTCTGCGCGTGCCTCGCGGCACGCCCATCCTGCGGCTGACGCGGACGTCCAGGGACACGGAGGGGCGCATCTTCGAAGCGTCGGAAGACCGCTACCTCAGTGAGGTGGTGCGCTTCACGGTGGCGGCGTCCGGGAGATCGACGGACGGGCACTTCATGAGAGCGGTGGGCGGATGAGACCCGGAGACAGATTCGCGACCGCGGGCGCGGGAGTCTAAGAAGCCAGAAAGATCGCGCCCGCGATCGCAGCGCTGGGGACGCTTTATCTGGGGAGCCTTCAGGATATGTCGGCTCCGCGCGGCCGCTGAAGTGCCGAATGTCGAGACACTCGTAGACTTTCGTCTACGGTCTCAGGCCCGGGATCACGGGCTTCATCTCAGGATACGCGGGGCTCACACCACCGGCAACACGGCGGACACGAGCCAGTGTCCGTCCACTTCACCGGCGCTGAACTCGCCACTGGCGCCCATGACGCGTTCGGCCATGCGCCCGAGCCCGGTCCGGCTGGAGGAGAGCTCACGACGCGGCGTCGTGGGCAGCGGGCTGCGCAACGACAGGTGCGCCTTGTCGTCGTCCACGGCGAGACGGATCTCGACGGTGCCGGGACCTGCGTACTTCAGGACGTTCGTGGCCGACTCGCGCACGATCCGCGCGAGCACGATCTCGACGGCACGAGGGATCCGTTCGTCGCCGGGGTCGCCGTCGAGGATGACATCGTGCCCTGCTGCTTCGAACTCGGCCTGCGCCTCCTCGACCGCAGCGACGAGGTCGCCCGTCGGCATGCCCGCAGCTCGCGGGCCGTCGTCGGCGAGGTCGATCACGAAGCGGAGGTCTGTCATGGCCTTGCGGGCGGCGACACGGATCGCCTCCCGGGAGCCGTCGCTGGCGTCGGGGTCTTCGAGCATCTGCACGTGCAGGGACACCACCGTGAGGTGGTGCGCGATGCTGTCGTGCAACTCGCCGGCGATCCATCGTCGCTCGGCGAGGACGGCTTCCCGTTCCTGCTCGGCCGCAGCCTCCAGCTGACGCTCGAGTCTGCTGCCGCGGGCGAACGCCAATCGGAGGGCGAAGCCGACGGCACCCGCGACTGCGGCGAAGACGAGATAGAGGGCGACGTTCACGCCGGAATCCGCATCGCCGAAGGCGACGATAGCGGCAGAGACGAGAAAGGCCCCCGTGTAGGACAGGATCAACGCGGTCCACCCGAGTCGCATGACCAGCCCGGCCGCGACAGCGGCGGCGGTCAAGACCTGGGATTCGGTTCCTGCCAGAAAAGAGAGGGCGAACACGACGCCGAGGGCGCATGTCGCGATGAGGGGTTTCCAGAGATAGAGGGCGAACACTGCCGACGACGCGATGCTCACCAGGACGGCCGCGGGATTCACACCCGGGGCGACGATGAGGCCGATGACGTCGACGGCGACGGTGATGGAGATGATCGCCAGAACGACGATGCGCTCGATGGGAGTGAGCTTCTCGCCTCGAACCAGTCGGAGCGAATCCGCGGAACCGCGAATCGAATGGTCGAAGGCCATGGTTCACTATCTCCTATTCGCCAGGTACTCTAGCGGACGAGACCAAAGAACTTGCCAACCTGCTGCCAGAAAGTCATTACATTCACCTCCGTTCTAGTGCCGTTTGTCGATGTCTGTATTCATCTTCTCGGCGGCGCGCGGAGCGCACATCTGGCGTTCGTCCAGACCTCGATAGCCAAAGGTCTACATCCTCAGAGCGCCCGCTTCACGCCGTTAGGCTTCCTCCATGCAGGAAATCCGCGTCGTGATCGTCGATGACGATCCTCTGGTCCGCTCCGCGCTGTCGCACTTCGTGTCGCGCGCGCCCGAGATCACGGTCGTGGCGCAGGCAGAGGACGGCCGGGAGGCCCTCACGACGGTCGAGCGCGAGAAGCCGGACGTCGTGATGATGGACGTCCAGATGCCGGAGATGAACGGCATCGAGGCGACCGCGGCGATCGCCGAGCGGTGGCCCGACGTGCGCGTCCTCGCCGTGACGACGCTCGATGGCAGCGACACCGTCCTGCCGATGCTGAGCGCCGGCGCCTCCGGTTACCTGCTCAAGGACTCCAGCGCGGAGGAGATCGTCACGGGTGTGCGCGAGGTGTTCGCGGGAGCGAGCTCGCTGTCCCCCCGCATCGCGTCGATGCTCATCCGCCACGTGCGCGACTCCACGCCCACCGCGGCCGCGGAGACCCTGGAACCGCTCACCGAGCGCGAGGAGGAAGTGCTCCAGTGCCTCGCGAAGGGCATGTCCAATGCCGAGATCGCCAAGGCGCTCATCGTCTCGGAGGGAACCGTGAAGGCCCACCTCGGTCGCATGATGTCGAAGTGGCACCTGCGCGACCGCGTGCAGATCCTCGTCACGGCCGCCCACGCCGGCCTCGTCACCTTCCGCTGAACCGCGGCGTCAGAGCGCGAGCAGCACGATCCCGACGAGGACGATCAGTGAAGCGCCGATCCGCCATCCCGGCTGGGACTCCCGCAGGACGAAGGCGCCGAACAGACTCACGAGCACGACGCTGACCTCCCGCAGCGGTGCCACGAGCGCCACCGGAGCGATCTGGATCGCGGTCAGCACGAGGATGTACGACAGCGGGGACAGGATGCCGAAGGCCAGGATGCGCCGCCACTGCGTGCGGCCCAGCGCCAGGACCGCAGCCCATCGTCCGCGCACCGCCACGGAGTAGAACGGCACCTGCAGCAGCGTGGTGCCGACCATGAACGCCACCGGGGACAGCTCCCATTCCCGCACCGCGTGAGCATCCCAGATCGTGTAGACCGCGATCGCCACGCCGGTGAGGGCGCCGAACAACAGGCCGGGGTCGATGCGGCGCCCGCTGCCCGCCGGACGACGGTCGACGAACCCGATCGCGACCACACCGGCGATCACCGCGGCGACGCCGACGAGCGCCAGGGCCGAGGGGCGTTCGCCGAGCAGGAGCACGGCGACGATCACGGAGAGGAAGGGGCCGGTGCCGCGTGCCGTCGCATAGACGGTCGACAGGCTGCCCTCCCGGTAGCCGCGCTGCAGCACGGCCATGTAGGCGACGTGCAGGACCGCGGAGACGGAGACCCCGAGTGCGAACGAGCCGAGGTCGGCCGCACCGAGTCCGCCCGTGAACGGCACGGCCCCGATCCAGACGGCGGTGCTGGCGACCGCACCCCACCACAGGAACGGCGAGCCGGCGCGGCTGATGCCGTGCGCGATGACGTTCCAGGACGCGTGGGCGATCGCGGCGGCGAGGACGAGGACGAGAGCGACAGCGGACACGGCAGACCCTTCCCTCCGCCGCGGGCGCGACGAATCGGGTCCTCCGGGCTTTTGTCCTGTCAGATGACGGCCCTCCTGCGGAGGAGGTCCGTGGCGCCGCTCGGACCAGACGGGTGCAGACCCCGGAACCCTAGGCGCTATCGCCACCACCCTATCCCCGACCGGGAAGGGCGCGGTGACCGGGCGCGACTACGCTCGAAGGACACCCCGCGCAGGAAGGTCATGCCATGCCCGTCACCCCGGACGCCCTCGCCCACGCCGAGGACCTCGCCGACTTCGTCGCCGCTTCGCCGTCGAGCTACCACGCCGCCGCCGAGACGGCCCGCCGTCTGGAAGAGGCCGGCTTCGCGCGGCTGCAGGAGGAGGACGCCTGGCCCGCGCAGCCCGGCGGCCGGTACCTCGTGGTCCGCGACGGCGCGACGATCGCGTGGGTGGTGCCGGAGGATGCGACCGCCACGACGCCCGTGCACGTGTTCGGGGCGCACACCGACTCCCCCGGCTTCAAGCTCAAGCCGCAACCGACCACCGGAGCGCGCGGCTGGCTGCAGGCCGCCGTCGAGGTGTACGGCGGTCCGCTGCTGAACTCCTGGCTCGACCGGGAGCTGCGCCTCGCCGGCCGGCTGGCCCTCGCCGACGGCCGGGTCGTCCTCGCCGACACCGGCGCGCTGCTGCGCCTCCCCCAGCTCGCCATCCACCTCGATCGCGGCGTCAACAACGGCCTCGCGCTCGACAAGCAGACCGAGACGCAGCCGGTGTGGGGCCTGGGGGATCCGACCGAGGCCGATGTGCTGGGCGAGCTCGCCCACTCCGCCGGAGTGACCGCGGCGGAGATCCGCGGGTACGACGTCGTCGTCGCCGACGCCGCGCGGGGTGCCGTGTTCGGCAAGGACGACGCGTTCTTCGCCTCCGGCCGGCTCGACGACCTCGCCTCGGTGCACGCGGGCGTCGTGGACCTTGCGGCTCACGAGCCCGCCGCGGGCGCGCCCGTCGCGATCCTCGCCGCGTTCGATCACGAAGAGCTCGGCTCCGAGTCGCGCTCTGGCGCCGCGGGCCCCTTCCTCGAGGATGTGCTGGAGAGGCTCTACCAGGGGCTCGGCGCCGACGGTTCCGCCCGCCGCCAGGCGTACGCGTCGTCGTGGTGCCTGTCCAGCGACGTGGGGCACTCCGTCCACCCGAACTACATCGGCCGGCACGATCCCGTCGTGCAGCCCGTGCTCGGCTCCGGACCCATCCTCAAGCTCAACGCCAACCAGCGCTACGCGACCGATGCGGTCGGCGCCGCGTCCTGGCGGAACTGGTGCGATCGGGCCGAGGTGGTGACGCAGGAGTTCGTCTCGAACAACAGCGTGCCGTGCGGCTCGACCATCGGCCCGATCACCGCGACCCGGCTCGGCATCCGCACGGTCGACGTGGGCATCCCGATCCTCTCGATGCACTCCGCCCGCGAACTCGCCGGGGTCTCGGACCTGCACGACCTGACCCGCGTGGCCGGGGCCTTCTTCGCCGGCTGAATCGGGCCGCGCGGAGTGCGCCCACACAGTGCCAGGATGTGAGGATGACCGACATCAGGCCGGCTCTCATCGAGCGTGCAGGCATCGAGATCATCCCCGAGTCCGAGCGGACCGCCCAGCCCCGCGACCTGTTCTGGCCGTGGTTCGCGGCGAACGTCTCGGTGTTCGGGATGTCGTACGGCTCGTTCGTGCTCGGCTTCGGCATCTCGTTCTGGCAGGCGACGGTGGTGTCGGTCGTCGGCATCGTCGTGTCATTCCTGCTGTGCGGCCTCATCGCGATCGCGGGCAAGCGGGGGTCGGCGCCGACGATGGTGCTCTCCCGGGCCGCGTTCGGCGTGCAGGGTCAGAAGGTCCCAGGGATCGTGTCCTGGCTCACGTCGATCGGGTGGGAGACGTTCCTCGCGATCATGGCGGTGCTCGCGACGGCGACCGTCATCACGCAGCTCGGCGGCGACGGCGACAGCCTCTGGCTGAAGATCCTCGCCACCGTCATCGTCGCGGCGCTGATCGTCGCCGCCTCGGTGCTCGGCTACCACACGATCATGCGGCTGCAGTCGGTGCTGACATGGATCACCGGCGTCGTGACGATCGTCTACATCATCCTCGCCGCGCCGACCATCGACCTCGCCGCGGTGCTGGCCCGGCCGGACGGCGGCATCGGCCAGGTGGTCGGCGCGCTCGTCATGGTGATGACCGGATTCGGGCTGGGCTGGATCAACATCGCCGCGGACTGGTCGCGTTACCAGAAGCGCACCGCGTCCGACGGGGCGATCATCGCCTGGAACACCATCGGCGGCTCGGTGGCACCGGTCATCCTCGTCGTCTTCGGTCTGCTCCTCGCGGGATCGGACGCCGAGCTCATGGACGCGATCGCCGCGGATCCGATCGGTGCGCTCGCGAGCATCCTGCCGGTCTGGGTCCTCGTGCCGTTCCTGTTCACGGCCGTGCTCGCGCTCGTCTCCGGCGCGGTGCTCGGCATCTACTCCTCCGGCCTGACCCTGCTCAGCCTCGGCATCCGCATCCCGCGGCCGTCGGCGGCGGCGATCGACGGCGCGATCCTCACCGCGGGCACCATCTTCGTGGTGTTCTTCGCGACCGACTTCCTCGGCCCGTTCCAGAGCTTCCTCATCACCCTGGGCGTGCCGCTGGCCTCCTGGGCCGGCATCCTCATCGCCGACATCCTGCGTCGCCGGAAGGACTACGACGAGGCGGCCCTGTTCGACAGCCGCGGCCGCTACGGCGCCTGGGACTGGACCTCGATCGGCACCATGGTCGTCGCGAGCGTGATCGGCTGGGGCCTCGTCCTCAACGGCTTCGCGGACGCCGCACCGTGGAACAACTGGCAGGGATACCTCCTGTTCCTCGTCGGCGGGACGGACGGGGACTGGGCGTACGCGAACCTCGGGGTGTTCGTCGCCCTCGTGCTCTCGTTCCTCGTCACCTGGTTCGCGCGGGCGGGGAAGATCCGGCGGCAGGAGTCGTGAGCCCTTCGACAGGCTCCGGGACCCAGGAGGCGGCAGGCTCCGGAGCCGAGAGCTGGCTCGTGGTGATCGACCCGCAGGTGATCTTCGCGTCGCCCGACTCTGCCTGGGGCTCGCCGTTCTTCGCCGACGCGATGACGAACATCCGGCGCCTCGCGGACGCCTTCGGCGAGCGAGTGCTCGTGACCCGGTGGCTTCCGACGGCCGACCGCTCCACCTCCTGGGGCGAGTACTTCGCCGCGTGGCCGTTCGCCGACCGCCCCGCCGACGACCCCGTGTACGCGCTGGTCCCCGAGGCGGAAGGCCTGTCTCCTCATCCCACCGTGGACCTGCCGACCTTCGGCAAGTGGGGCCAGGAGCTAGAGGCCATCCTGGGTCACGGTGGTCGGATCGTGCTCGCGGGTGTGTCCACGGACTGCTGCGTCGTGTCCACCGCTCTCGCCGCCGCGGATGCCGGGGCACGGGTGACGCTCGCCGCCGACGCCTGCGCCGGCTCCACGGCCGAGAACCACGTCGCCGCCGTGCAGGTCATGTCCCTGTATCCCCCGCAGATCACCGTGACCGACACCGCCACCCTCCTCTCCCCCTGACCCCGGCCCCGCCCCGCCCCCGCGCCCCGCCCCCGTGCGGGACGGAATTCGCACCTCCAC